>OJMJ01000032.1_pt1 | contig 64119 bp, 45 predicted proteins | sample 1597181 | NCBI WGS metagenome assembly OJMJ01 (sample SAMEA2452126, study PRJEB22498) | human gut metagenome | biome: human feces; feature: human gut; material: feces | place: Australia | collected 2012
ACGTTAATTAACTCTCTCATTTTCAATCGATTACATAAGAATTAACAGAGTATTGTTGTTAGACCTGATAACAATTTTTTATACCTAAGATTAGGAGCTATTTTATTATTTTTTTCCCATCTTTTATATATAAGCCCTTATTAGGTTCACTGTTTAGTCTTACACCTGTAAGTGAATATATTTTTGTGTCTGCAGGAGTAATGGTTGTCACCATATTATTGATGTTAGAGGCGATTTCAGAGAGTTCCTCGGCAGTGAGAGCAATGTTGTAAAGACGGAAGTTGTCGAGAGTTCCACAAACATCGCCATTGTCGGAGTTGTTGTCCCACCATTGTGTACGACCGATATAATTTCTGCTATCCTCACCAGCAGGAGCTGCCTGCCAAGGCTCGTAAGTAATCTTTGTGCCCTGAGCTACTTTCTTACCATCCGCGTAGATTGTAGTAGTATGTGTAGCAGCATCAAAGGTAACAACGATGGTGGTAGTTGTATTGAGAGCTATTGCATTTGCAGTAGCCTCGACCATAAGAGTAGAGCCACCTGCATACTTTTCGCCAGCACCATAATAGAAGTTTCCGTTAATACGACAGAATATACTATTGCCGCTATTAGAACCAAAGTCATAGAATCGTGGCATCTTGCCGCGGTTGCTAAGGTTTGCATCTACCATAAAAGTGTAAGAGCGCATACCTTTGAGCAATCCTGCAGGAGCCAAACCATAGCCATTGGTAGAGAAAGCCACAGGCTGATTAGACTTCAAATTTAATGTGCCATCAACCTTTGCAGAGCCCATCACCTTCATATCGTTGCCGTTGCCGCTGAGGTCGCGTACATATTTCACGTTGTCCTCAGTATATACGTCACCCTCTTCGAAATCATATTTCACCAATAGATTGTTGTTGATGTTGCGAGGCATCACGATAGTCTTGAACTCATTAACGATGGTGCCTACAGCAGCTGTTAGAGTAACCTCAGTCTCTGCAGTTGGAAACTTAACGATACCATCATTAGATATAACCTCTGGGTTAGAAGAAGTCCATTTTACCTCAACACCGCTTGCCGATGAAGGCAAAACAATGTCGGTGGTTACGGTTGTAGGAACAGAAAGCATAGATGCAGCGAGCATACCTTTCATTTCAGCAACCTCTTTTTGGTTGAGGCTACGGCTCCAAGTCTTCACCTCGCCAGCTATTGTGCCGTTAGCAACGTTTGTATAAGTAAGGTCAGCAACAGCAACCTTTATCTCAAGCATCTCGTTGCGATAGAGGTAGAGATATTTACCATCGTAGGCAAGAGTGATAGTTGCTGATGTGAGCTTTGTAGGATGGTAGTCGCCAGATGTGCCAGAAGACTTTGTTGCCCAATCGTCGGAAGTATAGAACATACTGCTACTGGTATAAGTCTTGCCTGCGGCAGTAATATATAGCTTTGTATCAGCACTCAATCCAACCTCTATATTGCCAGCGGTGAAGAACACACCCTTATAGTTGGTGGCATCCATGGATGCAAACATTGTTATAGTGAAAGTCTTATCACCAGCGTTAGCATTAGCACCTGCATTAAGATCGACAGCCTCGTGTGGCAATTCTGCATCTATCATCACGCATGTAGGGTAGCCCTTAGGATAAGCAGTCTTTACCATCCAGTAATAATAGTCACCATTCATCCATGCCAAGCGAGCCTTTGAACCTACAGAGCCATTGAGGATATATGGACGCATATTGTTCTTCTCAGAATTCTTTGTGACCTGAGCCTGAGAAACGACCTTGCCATCATCGCCAATCACATATTTCCATATCTCGTATACACCATCCTTGTTGTATACACCATCCTTTGTAGGAATAGAGAGATAGAGATTATTGATAGAATCAGGATCGAGAGCCATACCGCCAGAGTAGCATTTCTCGGTAGAATTCCAATTCTGATGGAAGGCATGACCGCCATATTGTACCCATGTATCGCGCCATGCAGAGCCTGTCCAGCGTGCATAGTGGTATACGTGAGTTGTCTTGGCATTATCAATATGTGTGAGTGCTATTACAGGATTCTCATCCTTGTCGGTAGCAATCTGCCAAACCCAGTTGCGGCAGTTGGCAGTCTTGTCGACCACTGTATAAGGATACGACTTAGCATAGCTATCTGTCTTGTTTACATTGAATGGTCCGTCGGCAACCTTCTTCAAAGTTGTACCCTTGATATCCTTCAAGATAGGGCCATTACCATTATTGATGTCGATAACATTGAAATATAACCAGTTAGGCATTTCGTTGTCAGGGTGGCCTGTGGTATATGTAAGGTAGATTTTATCCTTACTATTGCTGTAGTATTTAGCATAAGGGCGTGCACCTGTGCTCTGCACAATCTGCTTAGGACCGAAGTCAAACGAGCAGTTGTCGTTCTCGTCAGGCATTGTCAGACGTGCGATAGTAGGATGCCAATTGATACCACGCCAACAGAGATATATGTGGTCAGGGTCGTCGCTAAGAATGAAAGGCGAAGGATATGTGGTGTTATTCTTGGTTGTAAGATACTTCTCTTCTCCAAGCATAGTGATATCACCAGGCTTCTGCGAAATGCGATACCATATTTTAGCCTCATCGGTATGACGAGTATAGAAGATCATCACACGTTTATCTGGAAGAACAATGAAAGTAGGGTTGTTGTGATCGTCTGGCTGGAAATAGCTGCGCACCAAAACCTCTGTGCGCTTATTGTTTTTCCAATCAATCTGAGTTGCTTTTACATTGCCATGCACATCGATATATCCGATATAAGACGCATCAATGCCTGCTTCAACATCAGCAAAATGAATAGCACGAGGGTCGGCAAACCAGCACCATGCACCCTCTTTTGTTACTACATCGGCTGCAAACGAAACAATTGCAGAAAAGACGAGAATAGTAGATAATAATAGTTTTCTCATTATTTGATTATGGTTTAATAGCTTATGTTTGATGATGGTGCAAAGATATAGATAATTAACATATAAAGAGTGTAAATAATGTGAATTTACAGACATTAAATGTGAAAACGATTGCAATAACGATAAAAATATGATATTACGACCGATAAAACAAAAATAATACTTAAATTTGCATATTCTAATATATAACAGACCATTACACAATGGTTTTTATACAAATCAGAACCATAATGATGACTAAAAACTAATCTTGATGAGAAAAATCGTCCTTCTTTTCGTAGCTTTCGCTATGGCGTTGGCTGCACATGCCGACAACAAAATAGACCGCAAGGCTGTTGTCACTCGTCACAATCCTCACATCACCAGTATCGACTCGTTAGCTTCGCTCACCGTGGGCAACGGAGGCTTCGCCTTTACCGTTGATGCTACAGGTTTGCAGACCTTTCCTGAGAAATATAGCAACGGAGTGCCTCTTGGCACCATGTCTGACTGGGGATGGCATTCGTTCCCTAACGACAAAGGCTACAAGATAGAAGAAGCTCTTGTCAATCACGATTTCCATCGTGGTCACGATGAATATTATGCTGCACAGTTCCGCACCCCTGGTCGTCAGCAAGATGCTTCCAACTACTTCCGTCAAAATCCTCATCGCCTTCATCTCGGCAATATTGGTCTCAACCTTGCCGACCCTAACCTCGTGAGCAATATTGACGAAACTCTCGACCTTTGGACAGGAAAGGTGGAGAGCCGATTCAAATATGGCGAACAAAACTATCATGTTAAAACCGTTTGCGACCCCGACAAGGATGTTGTGGCTTCGCATATCGAGTCGGATGGCACCATCGAGGTGGTGTTGCGATTCCCTTATCCTACAGGAAAGCATAGCGACGACGCTTGTGACTGGAATCAAGACAGCCGCCACACAACAGAGCTATATAAAGAAGGCTCACATGCCACTATAAAGCGTCAGCTTGATAATTGTACATATTATATTAATGTGGAATTTAGCGAAGGCGCACGCATTAGCAAACAGGGTGCCCACACCATTGTAATCTCTACCAAGAAGGGAGCCCTCGACCTCTACGTAGGTTTTAATGGCAACACTCCTATGGGCTTCTATCTCAGCAATCGTCCGTTTGCCGACTTTGCCATGGCTTCGGCAGGCAGATGGCGCGATTATTGGAACGAAGGTGGCTTCGTAGACTTTGGCGATGTGAAAGACCCTCGTGCCAAAGAACTCGAGCGCAGAGTAATCCTTAGCCAATATCTCATGGGTGCACAAGAGTGTGGTATTCTTCCTCCTCAAGAAACAGGACTCACCTATAATTCATGGTTTGGCAAATTCCACCTTGAGATGACATGGTGGCACCTTGCCCACTATGGCTTGTGGAATAAGCCTGAGTGTATGGAAAAATGCTTCGGCTGGTTCCTCTATGCTCAGAAGCTTGCTCGCCAAATCGCTAAGCGTCAAGGTTTTAATGGTATTCGTTGGATGAAGATGACTGACCCTTCGGGCATCGAGGCTCCATCTAATGTAGGCTCTTATCTTATCTGGCAACAGCCACATTTCATATATCTTGCCGAACTTCTTTATCGTGCAGCCAAAAGTTCTGCTGAGCGCGAAGAGCTACTCAAGAAATATGCTGGCACCGTGAATGCCACTGCTCTTTTCATGGCAGACTTTGCAGAATACGACTCTATACACGACAGATATATTCTGCGCGGATGTATCCCAGCTCAAGAAACTTTGAAAGCCGACTCTACCGTTAACCCACCATTCGAGCTATCTTATTGGCACACAGCTCTGCAAATGGCTGAACAATGGCGTAAGCGTTGCGGTATCGACGACAAGGGCGAATGGAACTCTATTATCAACAAGCTTTCACCATTGGCATTCAATGAAGATAGCCTATATCTTGCGGCCGAAACTGCCAAGAATACCTACACCGACATACGCTTTACCAGCGACCATCCTGCTCTTCTTGGTGCTCTCGGCATGATGCCCGACAACAAGCTCATCAATAAGCGCGTAATGGCAAAGACTCTCGACTGGATTTGGGACAACTGGAACTGGGATAAAACATGGGGATGGGACTATCCGATGGTAGCCATGACCTGCGCTCGCCTCGGTCAGCCAAGTCGTGCCATCGATGCATTGCTTATGAATAAGCGCACCAACACCTATCTCGTTAATGGTCACAACTATCAAGATGGTCGCCTGCGTGTCTACATGCCTGGCAATGGCGGATTGCTAACAGCTGTAGCCATGATGTGTGCCGGATGGGATGGTGCAACCACCAAGAATCCAGGTTTCCCTAAGGATTGGAATGTAAAATGGGAAGGTTTACTCCCTATGCCGTAATATTTTATCGCGCTAAATAGCTAAAGACCGATATTTTATCGTATCTTTGCAGAAGATAAGCTGCACTCGGCAATTTGAAAACAAGTTTTCATTGCGCTCGTTTGCATTATCTTTGCAGTCAGGTTGTTATATATTAATGTATAATAACCCTTTAAACTATCAATTATCAACAAAACCAATAACAATGAACAAACAAATTAACTCTGGGCTTAGCCCACGACATTTGCTCATGGCAGCCATGATGGGATGCACACTCACATCCTTTGCTGCCAAAGAAAAAGTAGTTGCTCCAACTCCTTTAGTTCCGACATTTACAGAATGGCACGACCTTCAGGTAAACGAAGTAAATCGCTTTAAGCTTCACACAAATTACTTTGCTTACGAGAATGAAGCAGCAGCTAAAGCTGGCGACATGACAAAGAGTACCAACTTCCTTTCACTCCATGGCGCATGGAAGTTTAATTGGGTTAAAGATGCCGACAAGCGTCCTACCGATTTCTACAAGACAGATCTTGACGACAGCTCTTGGAAGACCATGAACCTTCCTGGCATTTGGGAGATGAATGGCTATGGCGACCCAGAGTATGTAAATGTAGGCTTTGCTTGGCGCGGACATTTCGATCAGCAACCACCAGCAGTACCTACCAAGGACAATAATGTGGGTAGCTACCGCCGCATCATCAACATCCCAGAAAATTGGGATGGTAAGCAAGTTATTGCTCATTTCGGTTCTGTAACATCCAACATCTACCTTTATGTAAACGGTCAGTTTGCAGGTTATGCAGAAGATCCAAAGGTTGCAGCCGAATTTGACATTACTCCTTATCTTAAAAAGGGTGAAAACCTTATCGCATTCCAAACATTCCGTTGGTGTGATGGCTCCTGGTGTGAAGACCAAGACTTCTGGCGTCTTTCTGGTGTTGCTCGCGATAGCTATCTCTATGCTCGCGACTCTAAGGTACAGGTGTCGAATATCAAAATCACTCCTGATCTTCAGAACAACTATGAAGATGGCGTAGTACAGATTTATGCTGAGGTAAAGGGACAACCTATAGTAGAATACAAGCTCCTCAACCACAATGGTATAGAGATTGTAAAGAGTGAGGCTAACTTCAAGAAGCGCACTAATGGTACTGCACAGTTCGTATTGAAGAACGTGAAGAAGTGGAGCGCTGAAGATCCATACCTCTACACACTTGTGGCTACCGTAAAGGATCAGAAAGGCAACATCGTTGAGGTCATTCCTCAAAAGGTGGGATTCCGCAAGATTGAAATCAAAAACTCACAGTTCCTTGTAAATGGTCAGCCTGTATATATCAAGGGTGCAGACCGTCACGAAATGGACCCTGACGGAGGCTATGTAGTTTCTCGCGAGCGCATGATTCAGGATATCAAGATTATGAAGCGCTTGAACATCAATGCCGTTCGTACTTGCCACTATCCAGACGACCCAGTATGGTATGACCTTTGTGACGAATATGGTCTTTATGTAACAGCAGAGGCCAACCAAGAGAGCCACGGCTTCCAGTATGGCGACGATGCTGCTGCAAAGAAGCCTGAGTTTGCAAAGCAGATTTTGGAACGCAATCAGCACAACGTAGAGATGCAATACAATCATCCTTCTGTTGTAGTATGGTCGTTGGGCAACGAGACTGTTTATGGCGACAACTTCATCGCTGCATACAAGTGGGTTAAGGAGCAAGACAAGAGCCGTCCTGTACAGTATGAGCAGGCAGGCAAGACAGGTGAAGCTACCGACATCTTCTGTCCTATGTACTATAGCCACAAGGCTTGCGACGATTATTCAAAGGACAGCAAGTATACTCGCCCACTCATCCAGTGTGAATACAACCATACCATGGGTAACTCAAGTGGCGGTTTGATGGAATACTGGGATATAACACGTAAGTATCCAAAGAACCAGGGTGGTTATATTTGGGACTTCGTTGACCAAGCTCTTCACCGCACTCCTGTAGCTCCTATGTCTATTAAGGACAACCTCTCTTATCCAGAGTACAACAAGATTCAGTATACCTATGGTGGCGACTACAATAACTACGACCCATCAGACAACAACTTTAACTGCAATGGTATCATCGGTCCAGACCGTCAGCTCAACCCTCATGCCTACGAGGTTGCTTACGTATACCAGAACATCTGGGCTGAGGCTGTAGACATAAAGGCTGGTAAGATTAGCGTATACAACGAAAACTTCTTCCGCGACCTCTCTAACTATCAGCTCGTATGGACTATCCTTCAGAATGGTAAACCTGTACAGAATGGTACAGTAGACAAGCTCAACGTTGCTCCTCATCAGAAGGTAGAGCTTACCTTGCCTTACACCGTTCCTGCCGAGGGCGAAATCCTTCTCAACATCGAGTTCAAGCTCAAAAAGGCTGAACCTCTTATGGAGGCTGGTCAGGTTGTTGCTTACCGCCAGTTACCAATCCGCGAGATTACTAACAATATCGCTGATGCTGATGCTGCAGGCAAGATTAAGTTGGTTAACAAGAAGAAAGAGACCGAAATTAAGGTCACAAACGATGCTATCAATATAGCTTTCGACAAGGCTACAGGCTTGTTGAAGGAATATAAGGTAAATGGTGTAGACCTTCTTGGCGAAGGCGGTACATTGAAGCCAAACTTCTGGCGTGCCGTTACCGACAACGATATGGGTGCACAGCTCCAAAAAAAGTTCAAGGCTTGGCGCAATCCAGCCATCAACCTCAAGGATATCAATGCCCTTAAGGTTAAGACCGGTAAGACCAACAAGGTTGTTGTTACAACAAGCTATGATATGCCTGATGTAAAAGCAACTCTCGACATCGTCTACACCATCGCTCCTGATGGTACAATGCGCGTACAGCAGACCATGAACACCACCAAGGATGCTAAGGTTTCAAGCATGTTCCGCTTCGGCATGCTCATGCAGTTGCCTTACAACATGGATAAGAGCCACTTCTACGGTCGTGGACCAATTGAAAACTATATCGACCGCAAGTATTCGCAGAACATCGGTATCTACACACAGACTGCCGACGAGCAATTCTTCCCATACATCCGCCCACAAGAGACTGGCACAAAGAGCGACCTTCGCTGGTGGGAGCAGACAGACAAGGCAGGTAAGGGATTCCGTATCACTTCCGACAATGTTTTCGATGCAAGTGCACTCCACTATAGCATCAACGACCTTGACGAGGGTGAAGAAAAAGATCAGCGCCATAGCTATCAAGTGCCACAGTCTAAGTATACAGAGCTTTGCATAGACAAGGAGCAGTTCGGTATTGGTGGCGAAAATAGTTGGGGCTCATGGCCATTGCCACAACATCGTATTTCTTATGGCGATAAGACGTTTACATTCGTAATTTCACCTATAAACTAAAACAAAAAATGAAGCTAAACCGCATTCTATCGTCGGTGGCACTCTCTGCCCTGCTGGTAACCCCAGCAGCGGCACAGCGCCAGTTCGACATCACTACTAAGCCAGGAGCGCCCGTGCAGTCTACAATGTATGGCATCTTCTTCGAAGACATCAACTTCGGAGCCGATGGCGGCTTGTATGCAGAGATGGTAGAAAACCGTTCTTTCGAGTTCCCTAACCGCCTAATGGGATGGAACACATGGGGTAATGTTTCAGTAAGTAGCATAAAGCCTGCTTTCGACCGTAACCCTAACTATGTAGTTCTTGAGCCATCAGGTCATCGCGAGAAGTCTACAGGTATTGAAAACCACGGCTTCTTCGGCATGGGCTTGAAGAAAGACATGAAATACAATTTCTGCGTCTATGGTCGTCTGCATCTCCTCAATGGCAAGCAGGCAAAGATTAGAGTTGAGCTCGTGGATGAGAACAACAATCCTATGGAGCGCAAATCTATCACCATTACCAACAATAAATGGCAGAAGTATAGCGTAGAGCTCACATCCAAGCAAACCCTACAGAAGGGTTATATGCGCATCTTCCTCGAAGGCAATGAGAGCGTAGACCTCGATCATGTTTCTATGTTCCCTGCCGACAACTGGAATGGCTTGCGTGCCGACTTGGTAAAAGATCTCGAAGACCTTCACCCTGGTATATTCCGCTTCCCTGGCGGTTGTATCGTCGAGGGTACCGACCTCCAAACTCGTTATCAATGGAAAAACTCTGTTGGCGCACCTGAAAACCGTCCGCTCAACGAGAATCGTTGGAACAACACCTTCGCTCATCGTCTGTATCCTAACTACTATCAGACCTACGGCCTCGGATTCTATGAGTACTTCCTTCTTTCTGAGAAGATTGGCGCAGAGCCATTACCTATTTTGTCTGTAGGATTGGCTTGCCAGTATCAGAATCGCGATGACGATAAGAATGCGCATGTAGCTGTTGACGACCTCCAGTCGTATATCGATGATGCTCTCGACCTCATCGAGTTTGCCAATGGTAGCGTAAACACCAAGTGGGGCAAGCTTCGTGCCGACATGGGTCATCCTGCACCATTCAACCTCAAGCAGATAGGTATCGGCAACGAGCAGTGGGGCGAAGTCTATCCTGTGCGCCTCGCTAAGTTCATCGAGCAGATTAGAGCTAAATATCCTAATATAAAGATATGTGGTTCGAGCGGTCCTTCTGCCAGTGGCGACAAGTTCGACTATGGTTGGGCAGAAATGCGCAAGCTCGGTGTCGACCTCGTAGATGAGCACTACTATATGGCTCCCGACTGGTTCCTCAAGAATGCTGGTCGCTACGACAACTATCCTCGCACAGGTCCTAAGGTCTTTGCAGGCGAATATGCAAGCCACATGCCTGGAGTAAAAGCTCCTACCGTTGCCATGAACAACTTCGCTGCAGCCCTTTCTGAGGCTGCCTTTATGACAGGTCTTGAGCGCAATGCTGATGTAGTTTATCAAGCCACCTACGCTCCTCTCTTCGCCCATGTCGAAGGTTGGCAATGGCGTCCAGACCTCATCTGGTTCAACAACCTCGAGTCTGTACGCTCCGTCAACTGGTATGTGCAAATGCTTTATGGCACCAACCGCGGCACCAACATGCTTAAGCTCACCGAGAATGGCAATGCTGTAAAGGGCGAAGGCTCACTCTATGCAAGCGCCGTTTACGATAAGCACAAGAAGCAATACATCGTTAAGATTGCCAATGCTGGTGACAAGGAGCAGGACGTAACTCTCAACTTCAAGGGCTTGAAGAAGCTCCCTGCAGGCAAGGTTACCACCCTCCATTCCGATGACCCTAAGGCTACCAACAGCATCGAAAACAAATTCAATGTTGTTCCTCATACTGTCGACATCCCAGCCACAGCAGGCTCTACCCTTACCATCAAGGTGCCTGCTCAGACTTTCGCAGTATACAATTTCTAAGCCCAAGGGCGCAGCGCATATAGAGCGCTAAAACGTATAAGCAACTATAGAACAAGCGTCTTCTTGCTCTATGCATGATAAAACAAAGCAAGGCTCCAACCAAGGAACCTTGCTTTTGTTTTTATTATTGGTCACATCAAAGTCCTTAATGACATAATGACTAATGATAATACTGATCAATCTTTTATACCTCTAAGTATCTTTAACAACAATACAGAAAATATGGCGAAAAAAGTATCACGTGATACTTGCCCAAGTATCACGTATTACTTTGCAAAGTATCACGTATTACTTTGCCAAGTATCATTAGATGTGTTTTTTCCTGTGTCTTTTTCTGATTTCATTAGAAACTTTTTTGATTAATAAACTACTTCTGTAGACAGTATTACAAAAGCCATACTGGAATTGTAGACACTGGGAACTATTCCATGTTGCCATTCTGTCGACCCATATAACACAGAAGTGCACAGCTAACAGAAAAAAGTCTGTATGCCGTGCACTTCTGCATTTCGTGGGGGAAAAGTTCCCCCGATAAATACGTGTTACCTGAATGTTAATCTTTTTTTTCCTTAAAAACGTGTTGGAAACTTCTCACGAGGTCGTCCTTCACTCAATACCTATTAAAACAATCTTTACCTAATAACTAAAAACCTAAATCTATTACTACTAACCTAAACAATATATTAACCTTTTGACGATGCAAAGGTAGTATGTTTGCGCAAACAGACCAAGAAAACGTGCAAGAAATATATAAAAAATATATGTTTTATTGATACAAATCAACATTTGTGCGCGAACACACAACGGTTTTATGCCTTTTTTATGCTTTTGGGTAGAAGTTAAAGATAATAAAAGAAGTTAGAGAAGTTAAAGCCATATGTCTTATGATTAAAAGCCTGTAGCAAACTCCAACATAAGGCTATTAGCTTTAGCTTCTAACTACCAATGGGAGCGATAACTTCTTTTAATTCTATAACTTCTAACTCTTTTATTTCCTTCTATCAAGAAAAATATATAATTTTGCACTCTATATATGAAAATGTACTAATAAAAACAGCTAATAACCAATTTTTAAGTAGCTATGACAGATTGGATAAACAGCCTATTTACCATACATTCATCAATACAGGCTGTTGTAGTATTGTCGCTGATAATAACCATAGGCCTTGGTTTAGGCAATGTGAAGATAAAGGGCTTGTCGCTTGGCATAGCCTTCGTATTCTTTATTGGTATTTTGGCAGGTCATTTTGGCTTGGCAGTCGACCCAATGGTGGTGGAATATGCCGAGACTTTTGGCTTGGCTCTCTTTGTGTATACCCTTGGACTGCATGTTGGACCAAACTTCTTTGGTTCGCTGAAGCACGAGGGTGTGGCTTTTAATATGTGGAGCCTTGCTTTGGTGGTTGTGGGCACGGTGTTGGCAATGGTGCTAATTCCGCTCACTGGCATCAGTCTGCCCGATATGGTGGGATTGCTTTGCGGTGCCACCACCAATACTCCAGCCCTTGGTGCAGCCACAGAGTCGCTGACTTCGTTGGGCTTGTCGAGTGGCAGCGTGGCATTGGCCACTGCCGTGACTTATCCGCTTGGTGTGGTGGGCGTAATCTTTGTGATGATGCTGTTGCGCAAGTTTTGTGTTAAAAGCGACGATCTGAAACCAAAGTCGCAGATTGACGACGACCATACTTATATTGCTGAGTTCGACGTTGTGAATCCAGCTATCGAGGGCAGAACCATTGCCGACATTTCGCAGAATAGCCATTTGCATTTCATCATCTCGCGTATTTGGCGTGGCAAACAGGTTATTGTGCCTATGGCACAGACTCGTCTGCATGCTAACGACAAATTGCTCGTCGTAACCACTCGCGAAGACGAGCGAGCTTTGGAATTGCTCTTTGGCGAAGAAGAACAGAAAGATTGGAACAAGGAGCAGATAGACTGGAATGCCATCGACTCGCAACTTGAAAGTAGGGTGGTAGTGCTTTCGCGCACAGCCTTGAACGGTAAGGTGCTTGGCAGATTACAGTTGCGAAAGTTGTATGGAGTTAATGTGAGCCGAATATTACGTGGCGACATCAAGCTCCTTGCCACCGACGATTTGCGCTTGCAATATGGCGACCGCATAACTGTGGTTGGCGAGCACGAGGCAGTAGATAGTGTGGAACGTTTCCTCGGCAATGCCGTTAAAACTCTCGAAGAACCTAACATCGGCAGCATATTCCTCGGCATCATCCTTGGTTTGGCAGTAGGCACTATTCCTATTGCCATTCCTGGTATGCAGATGCCTATTCATCTTGGTGTGGCAGGAGGAGCCATTCTGATGGGAATATTGGTTGGAGCCCTTGGTCCACGCTTGCGATTAATTTCTTATACCACACGCTCGGCATCGCTGATGCTTCGCAAACTTGGTTTGTCGCTATATCTTGCTTGCTTAGGCATTGTTGCTGGTAGCGACTTCTTCTCCACCGTGTTCCGCCCCGAGGGCTTGATGTGGTTGGGCATAGGATTGTTGCTCACCATGTTGCCATGTATAATAATAGGAGTATTAGCACTAAAGACCAAAAAATTTGATTTTGCCACCATCTGCGGTATTATCTGTGGTGCCATGGCAAACCCTATGGCTCTTGGCTATGCCAACGACACCATGGAAGGCGACAGCGCAAGCGTAAGCTATGCTTCGGTATATCCGTTAGGCATGTTCCTCAGAGTGTTGATAGCGCAAGTGCTTATAATGTTTGCTATGAGCTAAATTGTCGCACTTAATAAAAGACAGAAAAATAAAAAAGGTAGCTACAAAGCTACCTTTTTTCCATCTATTATATATATACCCTTTGTAGGTTTGCCATTTATGCGACGGCCCTGAAGGTCGTAGATGGCATTATGATTGATGTTATGATTGTCTGAAGTAATTTCCTCGATTCCTGTAGCCCAAGCATTGAAATCGAATACTCGGTTTTCCATTCTGTTGAGGGCTAAAACCTCGGTGGATGATAGCGGACGATTGTAGACTATCACGTCATCAAACGCAGCTTCTGCTGAGCCCCAGAAAGAATCTTTACCCAAACATATTTCTGATGCCGAAGATAGAAGGTCTACCATAAGGCTATAGTCGAAACCTGTGGCGGTGCTTATAGTCTTTCCATTCAGCGAACCATTCCACTTTGTAAAGTCCATCTTCTTGCCGTCAAGATAAAGGGCTACTGCCGATTTACGCTTGAAAACCAAAGTCACGAGATGCCATTTGCCTACAGTTATGTTGTTTGGAATATTATCTACCAATGGATGATTGATATCGAGCCAACAGCTCTCAGCGTCAGCTTTGCCATTGTTGTATCCTACGTATGAGCGTCCTGTCATATACATTCTTGCTGTGCCGTCAGTAATACCCAGCAATGCATCCCAATCATTCTCTGTAGCACGATTAACCCAAAAAGATATTGTAGCACCCTCGCCTAAAGACTGTCCCAACAAGGGATTGGGCATTGAAACATAGCTCTCTTTGCCGTTGGCACCAAATTGTAACTTTACAACTTTACCATTACGCAGAGGTTCATCATCAAGTAGAGTAGGTTTCTTGTTGCCTCCATTAGCACCCAACGTAGCCTTTTGGCTATTGTCCTTAGCATTTGTAAGCGCATCATCATCGAAACCATAAAAAGCCATCATTCCCGATTGCCAATCAGCAGTAGGCATAGAATGTTCGTTTGACAATACTTTTACGGTATAGTCTTTAGTCCAATAATAACCAGGAGTTTCAAGTCGCACCGAGAGGTCTACGTTGGTGTCTTCTACAAGACCTGTAGGATTGTATTTGCCATAAGCAGAAAGGATATCCGGATTGCTACTTGTCCATGTAGTCTTCACCTCGCCAGCCTTCACGTCGATGCCATAGAGGTCGATATCGCGCAGCACATTCTGCTTATTGGTAACAGGCTCTTTCTGATTGTTGAGTTGCCAAGCCAAGTCGTATTTAGGAGTCCATTTATACGCCCACATGTTTACTCCCGTAGTAGGAGCGCAAGCTGTGATCGAAACAGTATGAATGGTTTTGCCATCCATCACCTCTTCGAATATCACACCATTATATTTTATTCCAGCGATGGTGAGCGCGATATAGCCTGTACCCTCAGTGATGCTCCATTTGCCAGTCTTAGCACCCGAGATGGTGCCGTCGGCATTTAGCTTAATGTCGATAGGAGTCACCTCTTCGTAGTTCTTATAGTCCATGCCATATTTGTGAATCAGCAACTTGTAAGAACCCACAATCTCGTCAATGGTAAAAGGCTGCTTTGCTGCAATGTCGGCATCAGTAATCTGTTCACCATTATATTCGAAAGGAGCAGCCACAAGCCATCCGTCGCTATTCACAAACACCTGATGGGTGCGCACGCTGTGCCAAATGGTGTTGTTGTTGAATTTTGTGTGATAAATAAGGTAGGTGCGACCATCGTTGGCAGCAATGATGCTGTTGTGTCCCTGCGCACATTCGCCAACAGTCATGAAGCCCCATTTATTGTATGCTCCCATCAGCTTTTCGCCACGAGTGTCGCCATTGTAGCCATAGTTCATCACGTATGAATTAAATATTGCGCTCTTACCCTTAGTATCTTTATATGGACCGTCAGGTTTTTCAGAGCGGAACACCCTCATCTCATATCCACCATCAGGCGAATAGAAACCATTGCTCACAAAGAGATAATAATATTTGCCAATATGCTCTATGTATGAGCCTTCGCCTGATACATAGCATCCGCCAGATATCTTTGTACCAAAATAAGGGTCGCTTGTCACGCCATTTGTAGAGCCACCAACGGAAGGATAGGTAACATCATAGTTGCGCAAACCTGTTTCTGTATCGAGCTGCAACATCCAGATACCTCCCGACCATGAGCCGTAAGCCATCCATAGTTTGCCATCCTCGTCGTAGAACACACAAGGGTCGATGGTATGTGGCCATCTGTCACCCCACTTGTTGCCTACATTATATCTTGCAGGCAATGACGACTGAGTGCCGAGTACAAGTTCCAGGTCGGTGTCCTTGTATGAATGCTCCGAAGCGTCGAAACCGCAGACCACTACCGGACCCTCATATTGATAAGGACCCGTGATATTGTCGGAAGTGAGCAATATGATACTTGAATGCCATGCGTCGCCATTGATGCTAAGATAGTAGCACCACTTCTTCATAACAGGATTCCACACCACATCCGGTGCCCACATATTGCCATTGATGTCGTATTTCTCGTCGGTGCGTGCCGACCATTCCATAGCGTTAAACTGTGGCAGCGCAACCTCCACTCCGCCTTTCTTTATGGTCTTCACCCTCTGTGTGGTGAAAGCTTCTGCATTAGTAGCATTGAGGTTAGTGCCATTCTGCCAAGTGAAGGTTGCCGGAGTCCAGTTCTGCATGTTTGTAGTATACGCACATGCACGATGCGAACCGAAGATATAGTATTTCTGGCTGTTACTGTCGTAGACCACCGATGGGTCATGAACGCTAACCGAAGTTTTTGCCTTGTCCTTATACAGGGTTTTAGCCTCTGAATAAGTTAGCTCGGTCTGTGCCGTAGCTGTTGTCAAAGTCAGCATCGACAACAACGTGAAAAATAGTTTTTTCATTATTTTTATATGAGTTTGATTTGCTATATTAGCCTTATAAATAGTTAGGTATGATTTGTTGGGTGCAAAAATACGAAAAAAATCGGGAAATAATAAGATTTATATTTTTATTTTCAGTATTTTTGCCCTGTAGCACGTATACATATATATATATAAGCAATCAACAACACCATTTATATGAAACTACACTTACTCATTTTAACAGCAATAGCTTTCATTGCTCCACAGACGATGAAGGCTTCAGGCTCAATGATGCCAAACACAAGCATCAACTATAGTAGTACTGCAGCCGACCTCAATACAGAGAAACTTCAGTCTGCAATTTCTGAAGCAGAGGCTATTATAGCCAATACTAATAACTATCTGCCAGGTCTTGTCAACGACCTGTCTGATGTACTATTTAGTGTACGTAAAATAGTAGACTCTGCAACCACACAAACACAAATTAATCAGGCGGTAGCAAAGCTTAAGACTTCAATAAGCAAAGCAAAGGCTTCGGAAGGTAAGACTTTCGATGCTGGCAATGCTAATGCCGTTTATGATACAAACCGCGGATTTATACACCCAGGAGGTTTGCATACCCAAGCCGATTTCGACCGTATTAAACAGCAGTTGGCTGATGGCAACAAGAAGGTAACAGAGGCTATGAACAAACTCCGTATGGCTGAATATGCACAGCCTACAGCAGCAACTTACCCTAACGAGACTATCGTGCGTGGCGGCTCTGGCGAAAACTATATCAACACTTGTCGTGGCGCAGCAATAGCATATCAGAATGCTTTGCGCTGGAAGATAGAAGACAACCAGGCTTGCGCAAAGCATGCTGTAGAGGTGTTGATGAAATGGTGTAACACCACTAAGAATGTAACAGGCTCATCCGACCAATTCCTCGCATTCGGACTATATGGTTATCAGTTTGCTCAAGCAGCAGAACTTATGCGCGGCTACGAGGGATGGAAGCCTGCCGACTTTGAAAAGTTTAAGCAGTGGATGCTCAACATCTGGTATCAAGGAGCTATCGATTTCTTGCGTCGTCATAATGGTACATGGGAGAACAGCAGTAAATGGTGGCAAGCTCCTGGCCACTATTGGAGTAACTGGGGATTGTGTAATGCTATGTGCGTGTTGTCAATAGGTGTGCTATGCGATGATGTTTTCATCTATAATCAGGGTCTTGGCGCTATCAAGTACGACCAAGTAGGCACATTCAAGAATCCACGTACCGACAATCCTATTCTTGCCGACGGCTTGACAGAATTCTTGGGCAACTTCGTTGTCACCACATATCCTTCCGACCTTGAAACAGGAGCCTATGGCAAACTCGGACAGCTCAACGAGAGCGGACGTGATGCTGGTCATGCTGCCATGTCGTTGGGTCTTGCCGTAGACATTGCTCATCAGATATGGAACCAGGGCGATGACCTCTTCGCATATATGGATCATCGATTGGCTGCTGGTATCGAATATCTTGCTGCTCAAACACAGAACGTAGAAGGATTGCCATGGGTGAACTACCATTATTATACTAACGGTTTCTATTATACAGACTCTCGTTCATGGCTCATGACCGGACCTGATATGGGAGCACAGATGCGACCTTATTGGGGAACCGTAATCGGTATCTACGAAGGTGTCAAGGGAGTAAAAATGCCTTTCTCTGAGCAAGCCTACGAAAAGATGGGTATTGATGGTGGTGGTCAAGGTGGTACAAGTGGTGGCTACGACCACATGGGATACTCCGTATTGATGAATACTCGCGAACCACAGATTGCTCCTGCTGACAAGGTGCCTACAGAGCTAAAGGGAAAAATAGAATATGATGGGAAAACCATCGACAACAACGAACTTGGCGCTATCAAGAATACATACAAGGTAGATAAGAACAAGGCGTTGCCTAAGGGCAAGACTCTCACTCTGAAACCTCTGCTTCCAGAAGGCGAAGAGGATACGGGTAATTGGAAATGGAATACGGGCGAAACTACTCGCGACATCACCGTTACCACCGACAAGAGCTATGCTTATCGCGCCACATATACCAACAAAAATGGTATAGAGAGCCAACAGGTATTTACTATCGCTGTCAACGAGGATGCAAATCCTATGACAAAGGTTAATGGCTATATCACATATAATGGCGAAGAATATACTGATAGCGTAACGGTATATTATGGCGAGACTGTTAATCTAACTTTGCAGGGACCTGACAAATATGTGGTGTGGGGAAGCTACGAGTGGGATAATGGTGCCACCACAAACACCATAACAACAGCTCCTATAGTTCGCCCTCGCGACATCACTGGTGTATATATCAACCAAGCAGGTGTGCGCACTCCATATAAATTCCACATCAATGTGAAATATATGCAGGTGCAGACTAAAGTGAACGGTGTAGTAAAACCAGACACCACAGATGTTACAGTAAACATTGACGACAATGTAGAGATTGGACCCTATGTCTCTAAAATATTGCCTGGTAGCACATTTCTTTGGAACACAGGTGAAACAACACCTACCCTCACCTTCAACAAGATAAAAGAAAGCGGCACCTACACTCTTGACTATGAGGTGAATGGTGAAAAGGGGCAGCTCAGATACGAAGTGTTGGTAAACGATACTGTCGACATTCCCATCGCTGAAGGCGACTATATGATTTTCGACCGTTTTCATAACACTTACCTTACTGCCAATAAGAGTGCAAAGTGTACTATGACAGAGAAAAACGAAGACGACATATTATCGCAAGTATGGCACTTCACCAATAACGGAACAGCATACAACAACCTGCAATCTGCGAAATACGAACAATATCTGAGGATTTCTGCTAAGATGGATGATGCTGTACAAAAATACCCTTTTGCCTTTCGCAAGGCTATAAAAACAGAGTTCTACGAAATACACAACTATATTCAAAGTTATTGGGGATTCAAGGATGACGGAACCATATCTCTTTCAAAAGGCAAAGAGCCTGCAACATATCCATTGATGCTCATTCCATATACCACAAACGCTATAGATATACCAACAGCTACAAATGGCGCTACCACCATCTATAACATCATGGGACAGAAGCTCACCAAGCCTCATTGTGGTATCAACATCATTAATGGTAAGAAAGTTATGGTGAAGTAATTTCCGCCTCCCGAAGTATAACCATATTCTGAATATGCGACTTCTACCTTGTATTTCATCATTGGGTCGGGTGGGTTTATAGGGTTGAAGTCATCGTCTTCATGTAGTGCTGCCAACTTTTTAGAATATTTTTTTACTACTATGGAAAAATAAACGAGAAAACATGTGTGTCCTGCAACTTTTTATCTTTCAGCAGTTTCTTATCTCGAAAAAAATGTGTAAGTTTGCACAAAACCTCTACATATTATGGCACGACAACCTATATGGCACGATGAATACTGGTTGATGCTCATACAGATTTATATGAAGAAACCAGTTGGAGTAAAGCCCATTTACTCCCGAGAACTTGTGCAGCTTGGTATGGAGCTGCATATTCACCCACAATACCTTCACCGCATGATGACGAAACTCGACGAGGTGGAATCTCCAAGCGTTAAGGCATTGATGGACAGCTATGCTCACAACCCAAAGAAATTTCGCAAACGAGTGGAGACGCTTCGACTCATGAAGGGTTTCGGTAATGAGCAGTCGTTCTATGATGGAGTAGAGGTGGTGGAGAGTTTTGAGGTCAACTTCCGCCCTATCATGGGTTGCGAACCCTTCACGCCAATGATGTTGGTGATGATTCTCGACCTCTATTTCCGACTCACTCCGCCTACTATGGTTGAGGAAACTCCCGAGGTGGCAGACCTTGCCAAACTGCTAAAGCTAAAGCCACACGAGGTGGTTGTGGCGCTAAGGACATTCTGCCTTTGCGACCCATGCATTAAGACTAAAGATTTTGATAAAACATTGCTCTACGAACCTTGTCTGGAGGTGTGGAACAAATATGGAATTCAGGAACAAGATAAATTATCCGACTTAGCTTGCAAACTAAAGGATTATTTTTCGTAATTTTGCAGCATGGCTCAGAAACTTACACAACAACAAGAACAAAAGCTTGCGCAGCAGCAACGACTCACCCAACAGCAACTGGCGGTTGTCAGGATGCTGGAGATGCCTATTGCCGAACTTGAGGAAAAGGTGAAGGATGAGCTCAACGACAACCCTGCGCTCGAGAAGAGCAACGACGACATTGACGACAACCCATGGGATGGAACCGATGGCGATGACTCTTCGGCTGACAAGTCTAACGACTTAGACTCTGCTCTCGACTCCATCACCCACGACGACGACATGTTGCCCGTGTGGTCGGCAAACGATAATAATAATGCCGACTACGAGGAGATGGTGTATGGCGACCCTGTGTCGTTCTACGACCGACTGAAAGAGCAGATGTGCGAGATAGAGCTTTCTGACACCGAGAAGCGGATAATGGAATATCTCATTGGTTCGCTCGACGATAGCGGATTCTTGCGAAAAGACATCGATTCCATCTGCGACGAACTTGCCATCTACAACTATATGGATGTGGAGCCTGAACAGATAGAGGCGGTGCTGAAGAAACTCCAAGATTTTGATCCTGCCGGTGTTGGCGCCCGCAGTCTGCAGGAGTGTTTGCTCATACAGATTAGTCGCAAACCCGACAGCCGACTGAAAGAGCTTATGCACAGCGTGGTGGCTAATCATTTCGAGGAGTTCACCAAGAAGCATTGGGACAAGATTGCCGACGCACTTGGCTTGAGCGAGGTGCAGACCAATGCTCTCAAAACAGAGATGAAACGCCTGAACCCTAAGCCGGGAGCTTCGCTTGGCGAAACCATGGGCAGAAATGTTAACCAGATTACTCCCGACTTCATCGTCGACACCGACGACGACGGCCATGTGAGCTTCACTCTAAACCGTGGCGAGATTCCTGAGCTCAAGGTGTCGCAAGAGTTTGTCAACATGGTAGAGAGCTATAAGAACAACAAAGAAGGACTAAACCGCCGCGACAAAGAGGCATTGCTGTTTGCTAAAACCAATGTCGACAAGGCTCGTGGATACATAGAAGCGTTGAAACAGCGCCGACAAACGCTCACGCTCACCATGAAGGCAATAATCGATTGGCAGCACGACTTCTTCCGCGATGGCGACGAGAGCGAGTTGCGACCAATGATTCTGAAAGATATTGCCGAGAAAACCGGACTCGACAAGTCTACCATCAGCCGAGTTAGCAACATGAAGTATGCACAAACTCGCTGGGGAATATTCCCACTCAAATTCTTCTTCTCAGAATCTTATTCTGTGGCTGAAGGCGAGGATGTGTCGACACGCAAAATCAAGATGACGCTCAAAACATTAATCGAAAAAGAAGACAAGAAGAAACCACTTAGCGACGATGCGCTTTCAGAACTATTGGCAAAAAAGGGTTTGCCAGTGGCTCGACGCACCGTTTCAAAATATAGAGAACAACTCGGACTACCAGTAGCAAGATTGAGAAAGGAATAACAAACATTATGGACGGAATTTTTGAGAGAAACGACATCAAACCTATGCCATTGGCAACAGGCAGCGAGGGCGAATCAAAGTATGTGAAGCGCATGATTCTTGCCGCTCGCATCATCAGCATGATTTTCACGCCTTTTTATCTGCCTGTGTTGAGCCTCTTGGCGTTGTTCATATTTAGCTATATGAGTCGCCTGCCTTTGATTTATCAATTAAAGGTGCTTATCTTGACGTATCTGTTTACGGTGTTGCTGCCCACGGTATTGATACATCTTTATCGCCGCTATCAGGGTTGGACCTCGTTTCAGATGGGACGCAAGGAGCGCCGTATGGTGCCCTACATCATTGCCATAATGTGTTATTTCACGTGCTATTACTTGATGACCGTGATGCGAATCCCACAGTTCATGGCAAACATCGTGGTCACGGCGTTGGCAATCCAGGTGGTTTGCGCCTTAGTTAATATATGGTGGAAGATTTGCATCCACATGGCAGGCATTGGCGGCATGGCAGGTGCTCTGCTCGCCATCTCGCTGGTGTTCCAGTTCAATCCCTTATGGTGGCTCTCGGTGATAATCCTCGTAGCCGGACTCGTGGGCACCGCCCGCATGATTTTGCGCCAACACTCTCTGCGCCAAATCGTTGGTGGCTTCATGGTTGGAGCAGTATGCGGATTTTTATTGATATTGTAATTAAAGAAGTTAAAGAATAAAAGAAGAAAAATATGAAACCAATAGTAAGTATTATCATGGGCTCGACAAGCGACCTGCCCGTAATGGAGAAAGCCATGAAATGGCTCGAAGATCAGGAGATTCCTTTTGAAGTAAACGCACTCTCTGCCCATCGCACTCCCGACGCTGTAGAAGAGTTTGCTAAAAACGCTAAGAGCCGTGGCATCAAGGTTATCATTGCCGGAGCTGGTATGGCTGCTGCATTGCCAGGCGTTATTGCTGCGTCTACACCATTGCCAGTAATCGGTGTGCCTATCAAGGGCGGCATCCTCGACGGTTTGGATGCTGTGTTCTCTATCCTCCAGATGCCTCCTGGCATTCCTGTAGCTACAGTCAGCGTTAATGGTGCTCAGAATGCTGCCATCCTCGCTGCTCAGATGATAGCTCTTGGCGACGAAGAGATTGCCAAGAAGATAGATGCTTGGAAAGCTGGCTTAGGAAGCAAAATCGAGAAAGCCAACAAGGATCTTGACGCTATCAGCGATTACAAATTTAAGTGCTAATTCTATGATAGACTTATTTCAATACCAACGCAGAGCCACCAACACCGTAACCATCGGTAGCCTGCTCATGGGCAGTAGCCAGCCTATCAGAATTCAGTCGATGGCCACCACCAACACCAACGACACCGAGGCGAGTGTGGCTCAAGCCATGCGCATCATCGAGGCTGGTGGCGAACTGGTGCGTTTCACTACTCAGGGCACCCGCGAGGCTGAGAACATGAAGAATATCAATGCCGGCATCAGAGCTTTGGGCAAAGATACTCCGCTGGTGGCTGATGTCCACTTCAATGCCAATGTGGCTGACGTGGCAGCAAAATATTGCGAGAAGGTGAGAATAAACCCAGGCAACTATGTAGACCCTGCACGCAAGTTCGAGAAACTGGAATATACCGACGAGGAATATGCTCAGGAGCTAAAGAAGATAGAAGACCGCCTGGTGCCTTTCATCAACATCTGCAAAGAAAACCATACTGCCGTGCGCATTGGCGTCAACCACGGTTCGCTATCCGACCGCATACGCAACAGATATGGCGACACTCCAGCAGGTATTGTGGAGAGCTGCTTGGAATTTTTGCGCATCTTCAAAGCCAACGACTTCAACGACGTGGTTATTTCCATCAAGTCGTCTAACACCGTTGTCATGGTGCAGTCTGTTCGTTTGCTCGTTGAGGCTATGGACAAAGAAGACATGCACTATCCGCTCCACCTTGGTGTCACCGAGGCTGGCGAGGGCGAAGATGGCAGAATAAAGAGTGCTGTGGGCATTGGTGCTCTGCTTGCCGATGGCATTGGCGACACCATCCGTGTTTCGTTGAGCGAAGAGCCTGAGGCTGAGATTCCTGTGGCTCGCCATCTTGTCGACTACATCGCTCAGCGCCAAGGCCACATCATGATTCCTGCCACAGCTGCCAAAGACTTCCAATGGGCTCATCCTGTGCGTCGCACCACAAGGGCTGTGCTTGGCATTGGTGGCTCCAATGTGCCTGTCGTAATAACCTCTACCGAGGGAGAGAAAGCCGACTTCGTGTATACTGGCGCCAAGCTCCCTGAGGCAAAGAAAGAAGGACAGAAATACATCGTCGACTTCAATGTCTACGACGGTAGTGCCGACACCTATCCTATCTTCCCTGGCAACGCTCTTGCCATGGTAGGAGCCGTAAAAGCCGACCTAAAGTTTGTCGTTCTCCAATATCCACACCCTGCCGACGAATATCTCGCTTGCTTGCGTCAGCATCCAGAGGTAGTAGTGGTATGTACCACAACCCATGCCAACCGCCTTGCCTCTCAGCGTGCTTTAGTCCACGAGATGATGGAGGCAGGAGTATTCAATCCTGTGGTCTTCGCCCAAATGTATGCTCTCGACAACAAGGAGCACTTCCAGCTCGATGCTGCTGCCGACATGGGTGCGCTGATGATGGATGGACTCACCGATGGCGTATGGCTCATGAACAATGGCAACATCTCGGCTGCCGACATCGAAGATACAGCTTTCGGAATTCTTCAGGCTGCACGATTGCGCAGCACCAAGACCGAATACATCTCGTGTCCTGGTTGTGGTCGCACGCTCTACAATCTTCAGCAAACCATCGCCAACATCAAGGCTGCTACCCAGCACCTTAAAGGCTTAAAGATAGGTATCATGGGCTGTATAGTAAACGGTCCGGGTGAAATGGCTGATGCCGACTATGGCTATGTTGGTGCTGGTCCGGGCAAGGTGTCGCTCTACAAGAAGCAAGTCTGCGTAGAGAAAAACATTCCAGAGGCTGAGGCTGTAGAACATCTGCTTAATCTCATTGAAAACGATAAATAATATCCTCACCCGCGCCCCCTCTCCCAAAATAGAGAGGGGGGAGTAGATAGCAAGATAAACTCGTAAAAACAATATTGAAATTTACCCACTATGTCAACCCAAACACCTGAATCAAATAGTCTAATCACTCCCCTCCCTAATGGGGAGGGGCTGGGGGTGAGGCCGTTTCTCTCCTCGCGCTACGACAATGCAGACGTGATGTATCGTCGCTGTGGCAAGTCGGGAGTGATGTTGCCAAAAATATCACTCGGCTTTTGGCACAACTTCGGAGGTGTAGACCCAATGGAGCGTAGCCGTGAAATCACACGCTATGCTTTCGACCATGGCATTACGCATTTCGACCTTGCCAATAACTACGGACCTCCTTACGGTTCTGCCGAAGAAACCATGGGTAGACTTATGGATAGCGACTTTCGTCCTTATCGCGACGAGCTCTTCATCTCTACCAAGGCAGGCTACGATATGTGGCCTGGACCTTATGGCAACTGGGGCTCGCGCAAATATCTTATGGCAAGTCTCGACCAGAGCCTAAAGCGCATGCACCTCGACTATGTCGACTTGTTCTATAGCCATCGCTACGACCCCAACACTCCGCTCGAGGAAACTCTCCAGGCGTTGGTCGACATCGTGCGTCAGGGCAAAGCTCTCTATGTAGGCATCAGCCGTTGGCCGCTCGAAGCATTAAAGGTGGCCGACGAATATCTGCGTGCCCACGATGTGCCATTGCTAATCTATCAGGGTCGCATCAACCTCATCGATCGTGAACCTATCGAAGAGGGCATCCTCGACTATTGCCATACCCACGGCATTGGCTTCATCAGCTTCTCGCCATTGGCTCAGGGCTTGCTCACCGACCGCTATCTCAATGGTATTCCTGCCGACAGCCGTATGGCAAAAGAGCATTTCCTTAAGCATAGCGCTCTGACTCCAGAACTCTTGGCAAAGATAAAGGCATGGAACCAAGAGGCTGGCAAACGTGGCGAAACTCTTGCCGAAATGGCTCTCGCCTGGATTCTCCATCAGCAGGGCATCACAAGCGTGTTAGTAGGAGCAAGCAGCGTGGCACAGTTGGAGAAAAATATGAAGTGTATCTCTGCTCCAGCCTTCGATGGTTTGGAACTGTAGGCTGAAAACAAAGCAATCTAAATTTCAACACATTAAGCAAAGCTATAATACAAAAAATGAACATCATAAACCCTTCATTCGAAATATGGCATCAGGAGCCAGGACTCCTTGGTATGTACAAACAGATAGAACGCGCAGGAAGAGTATGCTACAAGAGCGAAAACAATGCCACCGCCGATTCGGCACAACCTTTCGTTGAGCGCATGATGAAGAGCAAGCATACCGCCATGCTCGAACATGGCACAGTTTATCTAAAGGGTGAGGGGTTGGAGAAATATAAAGCCAATAAGTTCTCGCATTATAAGCATGTCGATGGCACCGACTATGTCACCACAAACCTTAGAGTGCTCGAAGAGAATGGATGGATGGACGATTTGCAGCTGTTCTGCGAACCTACTGCCCACCACGACCTTCGCATCACCGTGCATTTCACCACCCAGATTGCCATCACCCGCGAGTTCAACCGCCATCGTGCCAACTCCATGGCTGAGCAGTCTACTCGCTATTGCAACTATTCTAAGGAGAAATTCTCGGGCGAAATCTCTATCAACCTTCCAACTTGGATTTCAGAGCTTGAAGACAAAGTGGCTTCTACCACCGACTTCGTAGCTCTAAGCACAAAGGTTGCCCAAGGCACAGCATCGGAATACGAGAACTGGCTCTTTGCCAACATGGCTGCCGAGCGCACCTATATGAATCTCATTGCAGCAGGTCGTAAGCCACAAGAGGCTCGCGTAGTATTACCTCTCGACACCAACACCGAGCTTGTCCACACCGCCTTCCTCTCCGATTGGCACCATTTCTTCGACCTTCGTGCCCTTGGCACCACCGGTGCTCCACATCCTGATGCCAAGGTGTTGGCAGAACCTCTTATGAAAAGTCTCGAACAATAATTATTTGAGCTTTTATGCCTAATTCTCCATCTGATTCTCAATCTAAGTTAGATTCTCAATCCAAGTCTCAATCTCAACCAAATAGTCTAATCACTCCCCTCCCTTTTGGGGAGGGGCTGGGGGAGAGGCTTTTCCCCAACCCCTTCTTCTATACTCCCCATCCCCTTTGTAAGCAAGCCATGGCAGAAGTCGAACAACGACTCAACGCTATGGCAAAGAATGATAATGCTTTGAGGATAGAGCTTCAGAAAGGCAAGATGATAGGAGTACTCATTGTTGAAGACCAAGCAGGCAACCTAAGCTACCTCGCCGCCTTCAGCGGACAGATTGGCGATAGAGACACCTTGCCCGGCTTCGTACCACCTGTATTCTCTTACCTCTCGCCACAAGGATATTTTAAGCAAGAAGAAGCCAACATCTCCGCCATCAACAAGCAGATTTCTGATATGGAAAATAGCGAAGAGTTTGCTTCGCTTAAGTTGTTGCTTGCTGATTCTGAGCGTCTATGCAAGAAGCAGATAGAGGATTTCAAAACAAAGATGGCTGACGCCAAACTCCTTCGCGACAGTCGCCGACAGCAAGGTTCTTTAACTCCTGCCGAAGAGGCTCTGATGATAAAAGAGAGCCAACACCTCAAAGCCGAACTCCGCCGACTCAAAGCTCGCTGCAAGGAAGATATCGACAAAATCTCTGTCCAATACAACAACATTGTCGACAAAATAAAAACCTTAAAGTCAGAACGCCAACAACGTTCTGACAGCCTACAGCATTGGCTATTTCAGCATTTCGTTATGCTCAATGGGCGTGGCGAAAGCAAAAACCTCATCGAAATATTCAAAAACACCGCAATCGGCATTCCACCCTCAGGGAGTGGCGAATGTTGCGAACCGCGCCTATTGCAATACGCCTTCAAGCAAGGACTCAAACCTCGCCTTATGGCTATGATGTGGGTGGGCGAATCGCCACGTGGCGTTGTCCGTAAGCATGGTAGCTATTATCCTGCCTGTCAAGGTCGTTGCAAACCTATCTTAGACTGGATGCTCCAGGGAATAGAAGTAGAGCCAGACCATATAGACAGCGATGCCACCGACCGACAACTGAAAATTCTGTATAGCGACAGCGACATCGTTGTCGTAGGCAAACCCGAAGGCATGCTTAGTGTGCCAGGCAAGAGCAACAGAGAGTCTGTCAAGACCATCATCATGCAGAAATATCCCCATGCCCACGGACCGTTGATAGTCCATCGTCTCGACATGGCTACGAGTGGCATCATGCTCGTTGCCCTCAACGAAACTGTCTATCACAATCTCCAACGCCAGTTTGCCGAGCGCAAGATACAAAAACGATATGTAGCCCTCTTGTCGCGCAAACCCAACACACCCTCAGCATCTCATTGTGGCACCATCACCCTCCCTCTCGCTCCCGACTACATGCATCGTCCATGCCAAAAAGTAGACTTCGAGCACGGCAAACCCACCCTCACCGAATGGCGCTTAGACACCGACCTTCGCATCATCCTCTATCCCCATACCGGTCGCACCCATCAGCTTCGCCTCCATTGTGCCCACCCCCTTGGTCTTGATGCTCCCATCAAGGGCGACACCCTATATGGCTCCCCTTCTTCCCGTCTCTACCTCCATGCCGAAGCCATCGATTTCCATCATCCCACCACTGGCGCCCCCCTGCACTTTGAGTGGAAGGCAGAGTGGTAGGGGAATTCATAGGGGTTAAATAACTGCGCACTTAACTGCTGTTATCGCAAAAGTTAGTAGTAAAACGCCACAATTTATAGCAATTCCTTGTCTTACAACCTATTAAAAGTATCATTAGTCATTTGTCATTATCAAAATCTGATAGACAAACAGGTATTCAACCAAGATTGCTATTCTTTTTTATAAGATAGTTAATGTTTTCTCTTTGTCATTAGAATCTAAAATGCTATCTTTGTAAAGAAGTAAATTTCATGATAAGATGGCTATAAAAATGGCTATAAAAGAGATTTCTACTAACTAAACTTGGATAGTTATAGAGTAAATATGGAACGTGAGTTAATATTTTCCTGGGCAGAAAATGCGGATGGCAAATTGGTGCATGTGGATAGTGTACCTAGGGGTAGGGCGTGTAATTGTGTGTGTCCATGTTGTTACGAGCCTTTAGAGGCACGTCATGGTGGTATTAGAGTACATGGATTTGCACATGTTAGCGAGGTGCGTAAAGCTAATTTGAAAATGTGTTATATGGTGATTCTCTATAAGCTTGCAGAACAAATCATACAGACGCATAAACGTATTCGTGTTCCATCATACTACGGGATATTTAAAGAAAAGAATATTGAGTTTGAAACAGTAAAAATAGATAGCTGTTACGAACGTGAGGACAAACAGCCTGATGTAATTGCTACCACTAAGGATGGCAAACAGTATCTTATAGAATTCACTTTTAGGGAAAAGGTTCAGCATAAGGTTGCTATTGACTATAAAAACCTAAACTGTTTGAAGGTAGATCTTTCTAACCAAACATTCGAAACGATAGAAGAGTTTCTTATATCATTGAGTACAGACAGGGAATGGATTAACAACGAAGATTATTTTAAGTGCATTGAGGCAACATATGCACGAGATAATAAGTCTGTACGATTAGTCGAAGTGTCGGAGTGTAAAAAATGTGTGCTGTATAATAAATGCTGTGCAGCTGCAACTCCAAAGCATTCAAAACAACCTTTGGTAGTTGAAAATAATGGTATAAAATATAGCTTATGTAAGACTGCTATATATAATGCTACTATTGAAAAGCTTAAAGAAAGGAACAATAAAGCAGAGAATGGTAGAGAATGCTTAATAAAAGAGACTGTTGTTTCGTCCGTTCGCTCGTGTTTTTGTTGTGAAACGAACCTTTCTTGGAAGAATCGTGGCGATTACGCAAACTGTGGATCTTGGAAAATTATGCATGTACCACAAAACACTCCTCCAGAAACAGCAATAAACTGTAAAGGGTTTAAAAGGAAAAGTTAGAAATATATTATAAATCAATTTAACCTACAAGACAAATGGAAACAATAATTGATAAAATCAAGGGGACAATATATGGGCAAGCTATTGGCGATGCGCTGGGGCTTGGCACAGAGGGTATGGATGATGAGGCTATGGCAAGGAAATATCCTAATGGGTTGACTCACTATAGTGATATTTTTCAAGACCGACACAGAAGAAGATGGAAAAAGGGCGATTGGACGGATGATACCGACATGATGCTTTGTATTGCTAATGCTGTGGTTAAAGACAAGGGGGTGAACTTTACTTCAATAGCGAAGAATTTCAAAGATTGGGCTATGGGAATGCCTATGGGTATTGGTGAAACTACATATAAGGTGCTTGATATTGCTGAATATGTGGAGAAACCTTTTGAAGCATCAAAGCTGATATGGGAGATGGGACATAGGAGGGTTGCTGCTAATGGCGGAGTGATGAGGACTTCGGTGGTGGGGACTTTCCCTAAGGCTGTTGAGGAGTGTGCGGCTAATATTTGTAGGCTCACTCACTATGATCCTCGCTGTGTGGGCTCGTGTGTTATTGTTTCGCTTCTTATTCACAACTTGATATATAAGAATGTGGGGTTGTCGTATAATGAGATGGTTGATATTGCAATGAAATATGATGAAAGGATAGTTGACTATATTGACTTGTCTCTGTCGCCGGATATTAAAGCTTTGGAATTGCAGGAGGAGTGTGCTGCAGGCTACACCTTGAAGTGCTTGTCGGCAGGATTGTGGGCTTATAGGCATGCTAAATCGTTTGAGGATGGTTTGCTGGCTATGGTAAGGGCTGGTGGCGATGCTGATACTAATGCTGCGGTGGCGTGTAGTATTCTTGGTGCTAAATTCGGGTACGAGGCTATTCCTGCAGAGTATAAAGATGGATTGATTTATAGGCAGCAGCTTGATGATGTGATAGGGGGATTAATACAAATAAGCAGCATTAATCGACCTACCTAAGTCTGTTGGTTAATGCTACTGTTTTTTTTAAGAAAACACCCCTAAAAAAGTAATACGTGATACTTGCCCAAGTATTACGTATTACTTTGCAAAGTATCACGTGATACTTTGCAAAGTATCATAGGATACTTTTTTTCTATATTTCTGAGTGTGTCTTTTCCATATTGACATTCTTCCCTCTTTGACGTTAAAATCGACTTCTGGGTTGAAATATTAGTTGCGAACCTTACTTGCCAGTAGGCATAAAAATATGATTCCGCAGATAGCAGATAGAAACCCTGTAATTATGTATAGGGCTATAAAGCCATGGGAGTGATTGCCATAGCAATAAGCTCGGGTGCTCCAATAGCATATAATGGCGAACAATAGGGATAACATAGCTAATGTGCGAATTAACCCCTTGTAACGTTTCTTTTTGCCCTTCTGCTCTTTGTTAGTCTTTATATCCATATTCTTGTTGAAAAATAGTAAAACGCTGCGAATATAGCAAAAAAAAGTAGTCATTCTAACAAAAACTTGTTTTTTTTACGCAATAGATAGTTTATATTTGCCAAAAGGATTATATTTGCAAAACGGAATGATGTTGTGTGACATCTGTAATGCATTAATGAGAATATACTTCGCTCAAACATATATATATACTTCACATTAATATTATTTTATTCAGATTCACATAAACATTTATATTATGAAAAAATCAATATTTTTAATCGTAGCAAGCTTGGCTCTTGCTCCCATATCGTTTGGGAATAAAGCTATAGCGCAGACGTTCGAAAAACTGTTTGAATGGGCTCCCGATTACTATGCCGATATCAACGATGACGGCAGGCAGGAGTATTTCCTGAACGGCAAGTGGCGCACCCTTGCAGGTGAGGTACTCTATTCTTTGCCCGATGGAATGGGGATTAACGCAATGACCTGTTCCATGTTTTACATCACGGCCAATCCTGTACCCGGCTTTGCCTCTGCGGCCAACAACTATTACAAGACCGGCGGTGATGTCTTCTACATGAAGGATGGCAAGTATGTGATAACGAAGGCATACGAGGGGGATGATGCTCTCATGGGTGCCACTTGGGCCGACATCAATCTGGATGGACGCATGGACGTGCTGTACTGGAAGAATGAGGCCATAAATACGGGCTATGTGTATGTTCCCTATGTGAAGATGCTGTGTGCCGACGGTACGTTTGTTGACCAGCCCCTGGAGGTGGTGACCGATATGGATGAACTGCAGGGGGCAATGGATGCAACAGGCGGCAACGGCACTTTCTCGGTGAGCAACAACTCTTCCTTCTCGGGATTCTGCTCGGGCAAGGGTGCCAGCTTCCCGGTGGGACCGATGAACGTGGTTGACCTCAACCAGGATGGCTATCCTGACTTCATTGACGAAAAAGGCTTTTCTTATTTGTCGCTGGGCGACGGTCGCTACTATCTGGCATCGATAGCAGCGAAGAAGCTGCGTTTTGGTGATGTCAATGGCAATGGACTGACTGATTTGCTTGTATATGATGGCAACGAGCTGAAGCTGAAGCTGAATACCGGACAGGGGTTCCGGGATGTGGCATTGCTCAGCAACGGAAATCTGCGTGATGTGTATATGCTGGACTGTGACGGCGACGGACTGCTGGATATTCTGGCCGCTGTCACGACTGGTGATGCCAGCTTCCTGGCTTTCTTCCGCAATCAAGGCAACGGCAAGTTCAAGCGTACGGTGAGGAGTTTCGAGGAGTCAGTGGACTGGGTGGGACCGTATTTTATCAATAATAACGGACTGCCCAGCATGGTTTCACATGCCGGTGAAGATCTCATGTGCTGGAACTGGGATGCGTCGTTCAATGTCGGAAAGGTGGCATTGACTTCCGGGGTGAGAAGTTTCAACAAGTTCTTTCTCATGGATGTGGATGGTGATGGTAAGATAGATATGCCTGGACAAGCGGCATCGCAGGAGTTCGGCATATTCCACTGCAAGGTGGAGAAAGCCAACACTCCTCCTGCCCGGATGCAGGCTCCCAAGCTCCTGCTGGACAAATCCACGGGCATGCTGCGTGCTGAGTGGGAGCACGGAACTGATGCCGAGAACTCTGCGGGCGACCTCAGCTATGAGTTCGAAATCACTTCGCCAAGCGGCGAATATCTGTTCCGCACCTTCACCAAGAGCCTCTTCACACTGGCTTCGGCAGGCAGTTGGGGTACGGGCAGCGTGCAGGCTCGTGTGCGTGCCATTGATGGCGGTGGCATGAAAGGCAAGTGGAGCGATGTGGCCAGGCAGGACGGTATCCTCGCTGTGCCTTCTGTGGCTCTGATCTGCCCCTACAATGCCAGCACGGGCGATACCGTCTTTGTGCACGAACTGAGTGGCATGAAGTGTGAGATGAAAGCTCTGCCCGACGGCCGTCTGGTGACTGACAAGGACGGACGAAAGGGCTTTGTGTTTGCTTCGCATGGAACCAAGAAGATAGAGCTTGCCGCTCAGGATGGCATGACCATAAGCCGCAGGATAGAGGTGCAGCCAGTGCGTGCGGAATCTACTTACCTGAATTATTCTCCTAAAAGGTTTGGACTCCCAAGCGATCTGCGCTTCTGTTTTGACTTTGCTCAGCTGGGTGCGCTTCAGGCCATGGCAGACGACGGTTATTACAAATGGAATGGCTACAGGTATGAGAAGCAGCCTGTGTTCGACTTCTCCGATGGCGCACCTATCCATTTTGTCTTTGATGCCAATATGGATGGCCTGCCTGATCCTGCCGAGAACGACCTTTATCTCGGGCAGTATAGTCTGAAGGTAGCCGTCAATCAGGGCGATGGTGACTTCTTGAAGAGTAGCGTTTCGAGCGAATTCTCTGGTTCGGGTAATTTAGATAGCTATATAGATATCAATAATGATGGTCTTATGGAGCGATTCTATAGTGGCTATGATGGAACTCGTTATTTCTGTAGAACCGATATGAATGAAGGCTTGGTCAAGGCAGACGGCCTTTTTGATTTGGGAGACCAATTGAAGAATATGGGTTTGTGCCTTGATGCATGTGCCGATTTTGACCGTGATGGACGGTTGGATATACTGGGTAAGACAAAAGGGGAGGATGGTTACCCATACTGGGCAATCCTCTTCAATGAGGGCAATGGCCGCTGGACTGTGAAACCTATCCTGCAGACCAACGAACCCTTGGCAGATATAGTCGTATATGATGTGGATGGTGATGGATATGTTGATATTGCAAGGAACGACTGGACGCGTAAGACGGTGTCGCGTAATAGGGGCAACCGCGAGTTTGCTGACTGGGAGGAGCTTGATGGATATTTGCTGAAGATGGATATAGACCAGGATGGACTGGCCGACCTCCAGCTGTCAGATGATGGCAGGTCCGTCATTGTGAGCAATCACGGTTCGCCCGTTCAGGTGCCTATGAATTTCGATTTGTTCCGCTCTGACTTTGCTGATATCAATAATGATGGTGTACCTGATTACATTGATATCGGTGGAAGTGTCATCATGAGAATTGCCAACAACAATACAGCACCCACAGCGCCTACCACGTTGATAGCCGCTCAGACAGCCGATGAAGTAATCATCAGTTGGGATGGCGCTACAGACAAGGAGAGCACCACAAGCCAGTTGCGCTACAATATCAGCATCAAGGAAAAGGGTGCTACAGGAGATGGCGCATACATCTGGTCGCCGCTCAATGCTACTAACGACAAGGCACGCATGAGCCTCGTACCCGGCATTCCTACATATTATCGTCAGGCTACCAAGTTGCCAATGCCTATCAGCCGTTTCCAGGCTGGCAAGACTTATGAGATATGTGTGCAGGCTATAGACCCATGGTATGCCAGCTCGCCATTCTCTAAGGTGATTGAGTTTACACCGCAAGCCGAGTGCCACATCACGCTTCCTGCCAAGGCTGGAGTTGATGAGTATGTAGCTTATCGCACGGTGAGCAACGTGCAGGGAGCGCTCAGTATCAGACAGGCAGAGGGTATGGATCTTTCAAAGAATGGTTATATAAAGTGGAACACACCAGGCGTGAAGACTGTGGTGACCACCAACACCAACTCAATGATAAAGAGCACCACGCAGATTCTGATTGTGGATAAGCCAAACCTTGATGTGCAGATTCCTGCACGAGCTTTGGCTGGTCAGACTTTGGTGCTGGATATGCCTGAGTGTATGCGCAATGAGGGAGCAAAGGTTTCGGTGACATCTGATGAGGCGAAGGTTGCATACGATGCTAACACCAATAAGGCTGTTGTAACTCTACCTGAGCAGGATGGCAACTGTCAGCTTACTATCACCTATGCCGACGAGGTATGGCAGAAGGCTATTACTCGCAACTATAATATTAATGTGGTGGGTAAAAACTGGACTCCACAGATAGCACAGGTGAAGGTGGCTGATGGTCATAGCGTAATTCAATGGGATGAGCAGAATTTGCCTGCTCCAGAACTCTTTACTGGCATGGTGAACATTTATCGTGAGAGCGATATTGCCGACTCTTACGACCTTATTGCACAGGTGCCAATGAGCCAAGGTAAATATGTGGACGAGCAGAGCCATTCGGAGGTATGTAGTTATCGTTATCAGATGACTCTTTCAACTACCTATGGAGTAGAAACATTACCAAGCAAGGTACATGCTACCATGCATGTGTTGGCAAATCACGGCTTGGGCAATGATATCAATATTAGATGGACTCCTTATGAGGGAACAACCGTTGCTCAGTATGTGGTGTATGCTGGTACAAGTCCTGACAATATGCAAATCGTAGATCGCTTGTCTGGCTATGCTCGCAGCTATGTACACCATCGCAATAGCGATGCTACTACATATTATGCTGTAGGTTTTGTAGCTAAATCTGAACTAAGCGCAAAGGCTAAGGCTAAAACTATAGCCAACGACGAAATTGTTTCGAATATCATCAGTAGTGCTGACGCTTATAGTGTTAATGCAGTGCAGTCTATCGAAATTGCTACACGCGAGGAAGAAGCTACGTTTACTCAGGAGCGCTTGACGCTACATTTGCTTGCTTATGTAACTCCTTCACAGGCTTCTATCGGCAAGGTGGAGTGGTCGTTGCTCGCAGGTGAGTCGTTGGTTAATCTGTCTGACGACGGTGTGATGCAGTTGATTCCAGGCACAACGGGTGGCGAAGTTATAGTACAGGCTAAGGCTATCGATGGTTCTGGCATTACTGCTACACGCACATTTGCTGTACCACAAGTGTCGGGTGTGGAAAGTGTGGAAACTAATGCCGATGGTGTTAAGATAAGTGCGATGCTGGGCGGTGTGATGCTGACAGGCATTACTAATCCAACAGATGTGCTTGTGACAACTGCTAATGGTACTGTTGTTTATCGTTCTATTCTTGCTGCCGACCACCATATAGCTCTTGGCAATGGACTTTACATTGTAAGAGCTGGCAATAGAGTTTGCAAGGTGATGGTGAGATGATGATATATTGAAACGCAAAGTATCCTATATTCTTCGATTGTTCAACTTGGGATGAACAAAAGAGGAATATAGGATACTTTTTTTTATTTGTAGATTTTATTAGAATGTAGCGAACTTGCAGTTGGTGAGTTTCACACCGTCGCCTGCATCGATGTCTTTATCCTTCTGGGTGTAGAAGAAGGTGGAGTTGTCGATGGTGATGTTTTTGAGGCAGGTGTAGCCAGGGAGACCGTGAGCGCTGATAGCTGTTTTTGTTCCACGACATACGATATTGTTGATATGGATGTCGTTCCACTCTGGTACGTATTCTGCATTTTGTGGGATTACGGTTTTGCCATTGTCTGACTTCACGCTGTAGCTCTTGTCGGCATAGGTGCATTCGAAGATGATAGCTTCGTCTTTGATGTCGGTCATGGTGATGTCGCTAACGTAGATGCTTTCTGTTTTGCCACCTCTGCCAATACCGCTCTTGAAGCGGAGACCGGTGTCTGTGCCTGAGAAGAGGTTGTGACGAACCACGATATTCTTCATACCGTTAGAGAATTCTGAACCAATGACGAAGCCACCATGTGCATGGTATACGGTGTTGTCTTGGATAAGGATGTCTTCGCATGGCCCGTCGGCAGCATTCTTTTTGCCTACTCCGCCTTTCATGCAGATGCCGTCGTCGCCTGCGTCAATGGTGTTGTTTACGATGAGCACTTTCTTGCAGCAGCTGATGTCAAGGGCGTCGCCATTTTGTGCATTCCACGGACAGCGGATGGTTGTGCCGTCGACGATGACGTTGGTGCAGCAAGTAGGGATGAGGTGGAAGCGAGGTGAGTTTTGGATGGTAATGCCACTAATGAGCACTCGGTCGCAGTCGGTGAGGCGGATGAGGTGGGTTCTGAGACGCTCTTGGGCTTCTGGTGTGTCGGCAAGATTGTCGAAGTGTTTCAAGTTGAATGGGAACCATAGTTTGCCTCCCTCGGTTTCGGTGCCACCCATAGATTTATATTCTTTCCACTCTACGTCGCTGACTTTAGAGTGCTTTACTGGTCGCCACATGGCCCCGTTGCCATCGATGGTACCTTCGCCTGTGATGCTGATGTTGGTGCGCTTGCTTGCAGAGATGAGTGGTGAGGTTTTTTCTGCTTTCACTCCGTTGGAGACTTTGAAATGCTGTGTGCGGTCGGGAGTGGCCATGATAACAGCATTTTTCTCGATATGGAGGTCGATGTTGCTTTTGAGCGAGATGAGGCCTGTGAGCCATACGCCAGCAGGGACAATAAGATGACCTCCACCTTTTTTATCAAGTGCTTTGATGGCTTTGTCGAAGGCTTGGGTGTTGAGGGTGATTCCATCGCCTACGGCTCCGAAGTCTTTAAGGTTTACACTATAGTCTGGGATTACTGCTACTTCAGGTTGCTGCATTTTTACGGGCATGTTCTGATAGTAGGTGCCGTAGTCGGCAGCATAAGCCGCTATGCTAAGGAGCATAGTGAGAGCAAGGGTCATGATTTTCTTCATGTTGTGAGAAATTGTTTGTTTTGTAGAATTTGTTTTAGTAGGGTTTGATTACTTGGTACAAAAGTAGTTTAATAATATAAGGATAGCAAATGATTTATGTTTTTTTAGAGAGAAGTGGCATTTGTTAAGTGAAGAGTGAAGAACGAAGAGTGAAGAACGAAGAGTGAAGAATTAAAGTGAAGAGTGAAGAATCCGATGGAAGTGAAGAATTTAAGTAAACATAAACATAGATAAACACCCTATCTTGGGCAAACTCTCATACTTCGAGTTTCGATGTAAAACCTTGACAAGGTGCTTTCGTAAGCAAGCTGTACGACACGTCTTGACAAGGCTTTACATCAAGTGCAGTACCTGCACTATGCCCAACATAGGGCGATAAACAAAGATAAACCGCAGCTTGAGAATGTTGCACACACACTAAACATTACCCACTACCTTCAGCAACGGTTTATTTAGGTTTATCGCCTGATTGTTTTCTGAGAGGCGTGCGCGCCTCTGTTTCTTAGTATGGTTCAGACTGTCGAGAGTTTGCACTCTCGTAAAGGCTGAGCTATACTAAGAAACAAGCTCTGCTCAGAAAACAATCAGGGGTTTATATGGTTTATGTTTTAAAAATCGTCTGTGCAATAATTCCTTATTGATAAAAGGGGATGAGTTTAAGTGAAGAGAAAAAAAGAGTGAAGAATCTTTTAGCTTGTTAAGCATATTGACTCTTCACTATTCTGTTGGCTTACGCTTCGTCCGTCGATTTTCAATTCTTCACTTACTTCACGATACCCTTTTCGAGATATTCGGCAAGGTTGGTGCGAACTTTCTCGGCTGCACCGTCGGAAGCTACTTTAGCCATGTCGCTGTCTACCATGATGTTGACAAGCTCTTGGAATGAGGTTTTTGATGGGTTCCAGCCCAACTTAGCCTTGGCTTTAGTAGGATCGCCCCAGAGGTTTACTACGTCGGTAGGACGATAGAAGTCAGGGCTAACCTCGATGAGTACATTGCCTGTGGCTTTGTCGATACCCTTCTCGTTCATGCCTTCGCCCTGGAATTCGAGCTCGATGCCTACACGCTTGAAAGCATGGTAGCAGAACTCGCGCACGCTGTGCTGTTCGCCGGTAGCAATGACGAAGTCTTCAGGCTTGTCTTGCTGAAGGATGAGCCACATACACTCTACATAGTCTTTAGCATAGCCCCAGTCGCGGAGTGACGAGAGATTGCCAAGATAGAGCTTGTCTTGCTTGCCCTGCTTGATGCGTGCGGCAGCAAGAGTGATTTTGCGGGTAACGAAGGTTTCGCCACGGCGCTCGCTCTCGTGGTTGAAGAGGATGCCCGAGCAGCAATACATGTCGTAAGCCTCGCGATATTCTTTTACTATCCAGAAGCCATACTGCTTGGCAACAGCGTATGGGCTGTAAGGGTGGAAAGGTGTGTTCTCGTTTTGTGGCACTTCCTCTACCTTGCCATAGAGTTCTGAGGTGGAAGCCTGATAGATGCGGCAAGAGTCTTTCAGACCAAGCTGGCGCACAGCCTCGAGGATGCGCAATACACCTACTGCATCGACGTCGGCAGTGAACTCAGGAGATTCGAAGCTGACCTGCACGTGGCTCTGAGCAGCGAGGTTGTATATTTCTGTTGGACGAACCTTGCCGATAACGCCAAGGATGCTCATAGAGTCACCCAAGTCGGCATAGTGGAGGTGGAAGTGTGGGGTACCTTCAAGATGTGCGATACGCTCGCGATAGTCGACAGAAGAACGACGGATTGTGCCGTGGACTTCGTATCCTTTTTCCAAAAGGAATTCTGCGAGGTAAGAACCATCCTGACCCGTGATACCTGTAATAAGAGCTACTTTATTTTCCATGTTTTTTAGGGTTTTCTTGGTTGTTGCTTATGAATAGTTTGAATTATTATTTTACTTCTGCTTCGATTTTGTTTTTTATTCCCTTCATGTCGACGAGGAATGCTTTGGCAGAGCCAAACTTCAGGAACATGTCGAGACGCACAGGCACGTGGTTGTCGTCGTCGGTGACATAGAAGTCGACGATGCGCTTGTATTTACCGTCTTCGAGTTCCATATACGATAGTTGCAGACATCTGTATTTGTGATGGTTGTCAGCCTTGATAGTGGTTTTGCCTTGGTAGCGGAGCTTAGCAGGGCTGAGGCCATTGCCATCGGCGATGGTGATGTTGACATCGTGACCTTTCTTCCAACCTGTAGGGTTGAAGGAGCGAGCACGCAAGAAGATGCTCAGCATATCGTAGACGCAATCGTTGAGAGTGCGATTTTGCCATTTGTTTTCGCCCTTGTGGGTGAGGCGATGCTGCTTGAGGTGCACTTTGCCATTTGGATAGTTGTAGAATACCTCATCGACGGTGTATCGGTCGCCCTCGCGAGCACCCTTGCGGAAGTAGAGGGGAGCAAGGTTGAGTGTGTTGTAGCAAAGGAGGGTGTCGCGCAACACGAACCAATTGTCAACCTTGTTGTTGCCACGAGTGATAAGGCTCGCACGATAAGCTTCCTTGCCGTTGCGTTTGCTCTGTACGGTGTACATAGAAGCTGTTCCAGCCTTTACCCACACGAATTTCCAGTTGTAGTAGAGGTTGTATGTGAGAAACTCGCCCGACTTGAAGGCTGTGTTTCTGAATGTGCACTGTGCCATAGCCTTTTGGCTAAACAGCATGGCAGCAATAACGAGAAATAGAATTCTAACGTGCTTCATACATTATTATATATTAATACATTATAATACTTTAGGAACATATTGAATGCCGAGGCTCTTGGCTCTGTCGAGGTTGCGAGACTTCACGGTCTTCTTCTTGTCGGCCTTTTGCTTTGTGATTTGCGAAGGTTTCTGAAAGGAGAGCGAGCGAGCGGTAGGTGTCCATGTTTCGGAGAAATCCCAGTTGGCTTTGCATTGGATTGCCTCGTGGTAATAGTAAACCGGCTCTGGCTGGCGACCTTCGGCAAAGAGACCTGTGTCCCACATACCATTGTTGTTTTCGTCGACATAGAGGCGGAGATAGTAGGTGCCTGGTGCAACATAATAGAACTGTACGTTGCCATCGGTGGTCTTTACCTCTTTCACTGGGTTGTCGGAGGTGTTGAGGAGTTGGCAAACCACATTCTTGCCTTCCATGCCATTGAGGGTGAACATGATGGTGGCGTATTGGTTGAGGTCTTTAACCTTCAGGCCCTGTTTGCTTGGACCAGCGCAGGTGCCATAGATATCTTCGAAGACCAGAGAGTCGAGCTCTAAGCTATATTCGTAGCCCGGTTTCCATTCGGCTCGGAAGGTGTAGAGGAGAGGAGTGTTTTGGTCGAACTTAAACTTCTCTTCATACCACAGCGAATCCTTTGGCGGTTTGGAATAGAGGTGCATCTTGTCGAGATGGAAATGCTTGAGCGGGGTGTTGAAAGCAAACTCCACATTCTTGTCGGGGTCGAGGTCGGTGCCTTTGACGGAGTATTTCAGCAGTTCTATTGGCGGAATACTGTCGTAGGGTTCTCCCTTTCGCTTCTTCTTGTCTTGCGCCTTCTGCCATTTTTCCAAATCCTTGAGCTTAGCCTTGAGTCGCTTTTCGTAAGGAATCTTGGCGAATAGCTGTATGGTGTCGACGCCCTCGACGAGATGGCCCAGGGTGTCGGTGACGAGATGGCGAAGCTCAAGCTCCAGTGAGTCGCAATTGACCAAGGCTGTGTCGTTGAGCCAATAAGTTATGGTGTCGCGCTTAGCAGAAGCATCGATGGTGAAGGTGGAGTCGGTGATGTTGAAGTTGAGCCCCTTGAGCTTTGGCAGCGAGTCGGAGCCATAGCTATAGAAGAGCGAGAAGCGGTTGGCGTCTGGGCGCTCGCTCTTGAGGAATATGCGGTCGGTGTTGATCTCGTTGAAAGCCAAAAGGCAGACATCGTCGGGCAAGAAGTGAGTATAGTCGACGCGCTTTACCACGTCGATATGCAGAGTGTCGCGCCAAAGAGTGTCTTGGCGAACATCAGCCTTGAACGAAGGAATGATGGTGTCGGTAGAGAAAGCGAGCATCTCAGCCTTTTGGTTAAAGAGATAGTTGCCATCCATATCCTGCAGAGCGTAGATACGATAGCTGCCCGGAGCAACACCCTTGATGACGAAATGACCTTGGCTATCTGTGCGCGACACACGAAGCATAGGCTTGGTGGAGAAAGCGCTGTCGGCAAGGTCGGCATAAAGACCCACGAGGATGCCCTTGACAGGTTCGAGATTGTCGGCAGCAAGCACGGAGCCTGCTACTTCCAAAGTGTCGATGACATTGCCCGTAGAGAAGCAATAAGTGTAGTTGCCCATTGGGTTGCCCTCGTTGTTGTCGGAAATGGCATCAGAGAAGTCGATGGTGTAGGTGGTGTTTGCCTTCAGCGAGTCGAGGAGCGAGATGGCGATGCGTTTGCCCTGCGCCTTGATTTCAGGAGCCTCTATCTGAGGTGGCGACACCACGACCTTTTCGGTAGGGTTGTCGACCTTAATAAATTCGTCGAAATTGATGTACACCTTTTTGGCGTTGACATTAGTAGCCTTCTCGCTTGGCGAAGCACCAACAACCCTTGGAGGAGTTTCATCATACCATCCTCCGTCAGGGTTGCCCATTCTTGCACACGAGGCTACAACAAAGGCAACGACAATGATTGCGAATATCTTAAGTAATGTTCCTTTAGGACTTATTTTCATGAGTTCATCATTTCGAGAATTTCATCTATGTTGCGACGAGAATTGCTGAGGCGTGGCACCTTGTGCTGTCCGCCGAGCTTTCCTTTCGACTTTAGCCACTCGTTGAAGATTCCTGTTGGAGCCTTTACGACCTCAAGATGCTGGAGAGTGATGTCGTGGAAACGCTTAGCCTCGTAGTCGCTATTTAGCTCCTGAAGCTTGCGGTCAAGGAGAGTGGCAAACTCGTCGAGGTTGGTTGGCTCGTGAGAGAATTCGATGAGCCATTGGTGGCGACACTTGGCATTGTCGTCCATATAAACAGGTGCGGCAGTATATTCCAACACTTCGGCACCTGTCTGTTGGCAAGCATAAGCCAAGCCCTTTTCGGCATTGTCTTGCACGAGTTCTTCGCCAAATGCATTGATGAAATATTTGGTACGACCAGTGATTACAAACTTGTAAGGGTTGCGACTGGTGAAGCTAACGGTGTCGCCAATAATGTAGCGCCACAGACCACACGAGGTAGAAATGACCATGGCGTAGTTTTTGCCGAGCTCGATGCCTGAGAGAGGGACGATGGTTGGATTGTCGGTGCCAAACTCATCCATAGGAATAAACTCGTAGAAAACATCGTAGTCGACCATTAGCAACATCGACTTGTCGGTAGGATCGTCCTGAATGCCGAAGAAGCCTTCGCTGGCATTGTAGGTCTCCATATAGTGCATGTCGCTCTTGGTGATGAGTTTTTCGTATTGGCTACGATAAGGAGTGAAGGCAATGCCACCATGGAAGAAGACCTCAAGGTTTGGCCACACCTCTTGGAGATGCTTTTTGCCGGTAATCTCCATAATGCGAACCAATACGCTGAGCATCCATGAAGGAACGCCAGAGATATTGGTGACATTCTTGTTGAGAGTTTCGTGGGCTATGCGGTCGCGCTTAACCTCGAAGTCGCTCAACAGAGCAGTCTGCTTGCAAGGAACTCTGACAAGGTTGGCAAAAGGATTGATATTCTCGATGAGAATAGCACTAAGGTCGCCAACCAAAGAGCCTGGCAAATTGTAGTTAGGCGAATGGCTGCCACCAAGGATTAAAGATCTGCCATCGAAGAGACGGCTGTTGGGATTGTTTCTGAGATACAGAGCCACAACATCCTTTCCGCCCTGATAGTGAATGCGCTGCAAACCATCGTGAGAAACAGGAATAAACTTGCTCTTGTCGTTGGTTGTGCCCGACGACTTAGCGTACCATTTCACCGAACCAGGCCAAAGTATGTCGCTTTCGCCATGGCGCATTCTGTCGATGTCGCCCTTGAGCTCTTCGTAGGTGTTGAGAGGCACATTCTTGGCGAAGTCGTCATAGCTATGTATGGTTTTGAAAAGATGGTTGCGTCCGTATTCCGTTGATGCAGCGGTGTTTACGAGATATTTCAATACCTCGTCTTGCATTTTCTCGGCTCCGTTTTGATAATGCTGGAGCTCCTTTTGCCTTGGCACAAACAGTTTGCCGGCTATGCTTGTTATACTCATTGTCTATTGTTGCTTATTTTGGCAATGTGCCTAATAACACATATTAAGGTGCAAAATTAAACCAAAAAACTGATAATGAAGAATTATTTAGCATAATTAACGAAGAGGGGGAGTAAGTGAAGAGGGAAGAGTGAAGAGGGAAGAGTGAAGAATCCGATGGAAGTGAAGAGGGAAGAGAGGGAAGCGAGGGTAAGTGCGACAACCGAGTTGTCGCAAACTCGACCCGCAGGGCACGGTTCCCTCTTTCCTCTTCACTTCCATCGGATTCTTCACTCTTCACTCTTCACTTAAATTCTTCCCTCTTCACTAAAAAAGCCTCCAGCTATCCGAGGATGGAGCTGGAGGCTTAATAAAAATCTATATAAAAATATCTTTCCAGAAATATTAGTATATTACTTTACATAAACGATAGCCAAGCGGTTTGAGGTTGTGCCCTGTACGCCCTCGCCAGTAGCCTCGTCAACAATGACGCCACGGCTCTTGAGATAGTCGGCAACAGAGTTAGCACGGCTCTGAGAAATCTTGTCGTTGATTTCCTTAGAACCCTCTGGAGAAGCTGTACCAACAACCTGTACGTGCTTGCCCTTAGCAATAGCGTTGAGAGCAACCTTTGCCTCCTTGGTAAGAGTGGTCTTGCCCTGTGCGAAGGTTACGAATACGAGGTTCTCAACCTTTACTTCGCGAGTGATGTTGTTGTCCTTAACAACCTCCTTGACTACTTCCTTAACAACCTCCTTAGGTTTCTTAGCCAACTCGCTGCGCAAATCGTTAATCTGAGCATTCAAAGCGTCAATCTCTGACTGGTCGCGAAGCTTAGCGATAGTGAAGTTGTGGGTGCCGTTAGAGTTGCCAAACTTATAGTTGAGACCGATGGTTCCCTTGAGGGTAGAATAGTTGCTGCTGTATTCAACCTCTGTGCGACCCTTTTCGTGGATGTTCCAGTTGATAGAAGGCTCTACATAGAGCTGCCATTCTTTCTGGCTACCGAAGTTGTATGCGAGGTCAATACCAAACTTAGAAGTTACTACATTTGCTTTCCATGCATCAGAAGGATGACCAAAGGTATGACCCCATCCCAAACCGAATACAGGGATAACTTCGAAGCAACGAGGTTCGCCCTTATAGCCACCAATCCAATTGAGCACGTTGAGAGTTCCTAACAAAGATACATTTGTTGAGTTAACGAAAGTCTTTGCTTCGTTGCTATGATGAAAATTCTTGAAGTTGAAATTGCCTTCTAAAGCCAAACCTACTACTGGAGTGAACCAACGACCTACGCGGAAACCAATGCTTGGAGTGATGTCCTTAAAGCGAGAGTGGTCGCCTGCGCCTAATGATGAAAGGCGAGTAACGGTAGACAAACCACCATTGACACCAACGTAGATGTTGTCTGTAGTTTTACTTTCTGTAACTGTTTGAGCATTTGCCGATACTGCCATTACTGCAGCAGCAAACATTAAAATAAACTTTTTCATTTTTTCTAGTAATAAAAACGTGTTTATAAAAAAACTTGTGTATTATGTTTACGGGTGCAAAGATAGATAAAAGAAATATAACCACAAAGAGAATAGAGAAAAACTATTTACTTTGTGCGAAAAACTGTATAAAAAATGGTAGACCACTTAGGTCTACCATTTACTTACGAGCATGAAAGGAGTTGTCTTTCCTGCTAATAGGTTTGTATTGAAATCGTTGTCGAGATAAACTCCGCCAAGTACGAGCTGCATCTGCATAACCTTTTGAGTAGCCGAATGCAGACCAAAGGAATAGCCATTAGAACTGAAGTAGGCTGAAACCTTGTGGGCACTTCCACCATAGATGACATTATAAACCACAGGCATAGGAAAAAGAATGTAGCCTATTACAGGAGTGATTTGGTAGAATCCGATCTTAGCCTTAAGAGTTGCTCCTGAAGCCTGAGAGAGAGCTGTTTTGACGTCGCCTTCTGGTAAGTCTTTGGCAATGAGCTTAGCAGGGAAGCTGTAGACAACGAGAGTGGTGTCGGCAGCATTTACTTGCCAATCAATATCCAAGGTGTCAGTCTTGTCGGTAGCGATGATTGGATTCTGTGATTCGTAAATCAAATCGCCAGAGTAACTGCCACGAATAGAATTAAGACATTGGCGAGCCTCTTCGTTTGTTAATCCTGTTTTTCCGCCATCATCATCTAAGCATGATGCGAATAAGAATGCAGAGAAGCTGCATAGTAAAAAAGCAAGGAACTTTGTTTTCTTCATTGTAGTTAATATTGTGTTTTTTATTTTGTCGCCTATATTATATATATAGGTGTAATTTTTAATCTTTAGATTATCCTTGTGAGCACACTCTCTATATGGTCGGCTACGGTTTCGGGTTCGATGGAGTTTAGACAAGCGTAGTCGCCACGAAGGCAAGGCTTGTTGCCATAGATGCTGCAAGGACGGCATGGTAAATCCACCTGTACGGTGTCTGCCTCCTTTTGTCCCCAACCCATGAAACCGGCGAAAGGATGGGTGGCGCCCCAGACGCTAACCACAGGACACCCCACGAGCGATGCCATGTGCATATTGGAGCTGTCCATAGATACCATCACGTCGAGATGGCTCATCAATGTAAGCTCATTGCGCAATCCGCCAAGATTGGCAGAAGCATTGATGCTATTTGGATATTTCTCGACCAAAGAGTTGATGATGTCCATCTCTGACTGACCGCCTCCGAAGAAGAATATTCTGCATGATGGATGACGGCGACTGATGATGTCGACCACCTGCTCCATCTTTTCGATAGGATAAATCTTTCCTTGGTGAGCAGCAAACGGTGCTATTCCTATCCATTGCTGGAAAGCCTTTTTTTCGCCTATTGCCTCAGAGAGCAAGCGGAGGTTGCCGCCCTCTTTAGGGAATATTGACGTGAAGTTCATCTTGATAGGATAGCCCAATTTAGCAAACACGTCGGCATAGTTCTGGAACGACGTAGGCTGCTGGCGGAACACCTTGTTGTTTTCTGCTATCAGCTGACGTTTGCCATCGCGATGTTTGTCGATGTGTGCCACTTTGTATCGGTCGATGTTGAATCTCATTCGGAGATAGTCAGACCTGATGACATTGTGAAGGTCGGCCACAGCAGTAAAATTCTTTGCTGTGAGCCTACGGTATAGGGAATTCAATCCCTTGATACCCTTGTATTCGCCCTTGATGTCGGCTCCCATGAAGCTTACGTTGGGAGCTAAGTCTTGGAAGAATGGCTGTGCAGAGGGACGGCTAAGCATGGTGATGCGGACGTGAGGATATTGTTGTGCCAATGAATAGACCACAGGCACAGTCATCGCCACATCACCTATTGCAGAGAACCTTATTATGAGAATGTGTTCTGTTTTCACTTCTTGTTGTTGTAGAGAACAGGGTTAGTAGAAGGGTCGTTGTACATCTTCATCTGTCGGTACACCTTCATATATTTTCTGCCGGCAGCAATGTCTTCGAGCAGTTGGTCGATAGCTGTGCCAAGGTCTACCTGCTGTTCGAGCAGCACGTTGAGCTTAGTTTGGCATTTCTGTCTGTGCTCGTCGCTGGCGTCGGTACGCTCTGCCTGCTCCTTCATGTGGTAAATCTTTAGAGCAAGAATCGACAATCGGTCGATAGCCCAAGCAGGGCTCTCGGTATTGATGCGTGCATCAGGCAACACATTAACGTCGGAATACTTCTGGCGGAAGTAAGAGTCGATTTGTTCTACCAAGTCAGTACGATCCTGGTTGCTGCGGTCAATACGTCTCTTTAGAGTAAGCGCTTCGATAGGGTCGATGTGTGGGTCGCGGATGATGTCCTCGAAATGCCACTGCACGGTGTCTATCCAGCACTTGAGATACAATCTATTCTCAATAGAATCTCTTTCGTAAGGGTTGTTGATAGGGGTATCGATATTATCAGTAACGTGATAATCTCGAATGGTCTGGTTGAAGACCTGATTGCATAGTTCTACAAATGACATGATTATTTAGTGTAAAATTAGATTTGTATTTAAAGGTTTCTACAGTTTTTTAGCTTCACGGCAAGATTATTTTTTTAGTATTGCCGTATAGCGCTCTATATTTTGCAAAGATAGTGCAAACGAGTGCAATGAAAGTTTGCTTTCAGATTGCCGAGTGCAGCCTATCTTCTGCAAAGATAAGGAGAAAATATGAAATGACCAACTAAAAGTATACAAAAAATCATCTAAAACATGCACAAAGGTATGGTGTATGTGCAAGCAAGTGGTCTTTTTTATAGAAATTATTTGCAAATATCAAATAAAATTCGTTCCTTTGCAACCGTTTTTTAATTAGAATTTTCATTTAACCACTTAAAAATTACAATTATGTCAGAAATTGAAAGCAAAGTAAATGCAATTATCGTTGATAAACTTGGTGTAGAGGCTTCAGAGGTTAAGCCAGAAGCAAGCTTCACAAACGACCTTGGTGCAGACTCTTTGGATACAGTAGAGCTCATCATGGAATTTGAGAAGGAATTCGGTATCTCTATTCCAGACGATAAGGCTGAGACAATCCAGACTGTAGGTGACGCTATCTCTTACATCGAGGCTAACGCTAAGTAATATTACGTCTTGATGGAATTAAAGAGAGTAGTAGTAACAGGTCTCGGTGCCGTAACTCCGTTAGGAAATACTCCTGAGGAGACTTGGGAAAGCCTCCTTGCTGGTAAGAGCGGTGCTGCGCCTATTACCCATTTCGACGCTTCATTGTTCAAGACTCAGTTTGCATGCGAGGTTAAGAACCTTAACATCAATGACTACATTGATCGCAAGGAAGCACGCAAGCTCGACCGTTACACTCAGCTGGCAATGATTTCTGCCATGCAGGGTGTAAAGGATTCAGGACTCGATTTAGAGAAAGAAGACTTGAACCGCATTGGAGTTATCTACGGTGTGGGAATTGGTGGTATTAAGACTTTCGAGGATGAGGTTTCATATTATGGTGCTCATCCTGAGAATGGTCCTAAGTTCAACCCATTCTTCATCCCTAAGATGATTGCCGACATCGCATCTGGTCAGATTAGCATCCATTTCGGCTTCCATGGTCCTAACTACACAACAACAAGTGCATGTGCTTCTTCAAGCAACGCTTTGGCTGATGCATTCAACCATATCCGTTTGGGTAAGGCTAATGTCATCGTATCGGGTGGTGCTGAGGCAGCTATCTGTGCATGTGGTGTTGGTGGTTTCAATGCTATGAAGGCTCTTTCTACCCGCAATGATGATCCTGAGCACGCAAGCCGTCCATTCAGCGCAAGCCGCGATGGATTTATTATGGCTGAGGGTGCTGGCTGTATCATCCTTGAGGAACTTGAGCATGCTAAGGCTCGTGGTGCTAAGATCTATGCTGAGATGGTTGGCGAAGGCGAAAGCGCTGATGCTTATCACATCACAGCTTCTCATCCAGAGGGACTTGGTGCAAGGCTCGTTATGCAGAATGCACTCGACGACGCAGGCTTGAAGCCTGAGGATATCGACTACATCAATGTACACGGTACATCTACACACGTAGGCGACATCTCTGAGGCTAAGGCTATTAAGGACGTATTCGGCGACGCTGCTTACAAGCTCAACATCAGCTCTACAAAGAGTATGACAGGTCACCTTCTTGGTGCTGCTGGTGCTGTAGAGGCTATGGTCTGCATCCTTTCTGTAAAGAACGATATTGTACCTCCAACTATCAACCATGAGGAGGACGACCAGGATCCTGAGATTGACTATAATTTGAACTTTACGTTCAACAAGGCTCAGAAGCGTGAGGTGCGTGCTGCATTGAGCAACACCTTCGGTTTTGGTGGTCATAACGCATGCGTTGTTTTCAAGAAGTATGCTGAATAATATCATTGATAGAATAAGGCTCCCTTTCCGTAAGGAGAAGGAGCTTTATTCTTCTTTATACGACATCATCGGTTTCTATCCACACGACATCAGTTACTACAAGCTTGCTTTGATGCACAAAAGCGTTATGCGACGCAATGCAAAGGGTAAGCCAGTAAACAATGAGCGACTGGAGTTTCTCGGCGATGCCATTCTCGACGCTATTGTCGGTGATATCGTTTATCAACATTTTCCGGGCAAACGTGAAGGATTTCTTACCAACACACGAAGCAAACTCGTACAGAGAGACACTTTGAACAAGCTTGCCCAGGAAATGGGAATCAACCAGCTTATATTAAGCTCGGGCCATACGTCGTCACACAACAGTTATATGGGCGGCAACGCATTTGAGGCATTGGTGGGTGCAATATACCTCGACCAGGGCTACAATGCTTGCATGCGCTTTATGAATAAGCGCATTTTGGCTCAAATGATAAACATCGACAAGGTTGCCTACAAAGAGGTAAACTTCAAGAGTAAGCTAATAGAATGGAGTCAGAAAAACAAGGTTAGACTCACTTACGAACAGGTGTTGCAGGAAAAGGATAAGAATGGCAACCCAATCTTTGAGTTCAAAGTTGTGCTCGAAGGTGTTGAGGGCTGCGCAGGTAGAGGCTTTAGCAAGAAAGAGAGCCAGCAGCTTGCCAGCAAGCTTACGCTCGACAAGCTAAAGAAGAAACCACAATTCATCGACGAGGTGTTTGCAGCAAAGGCAAACCGCACAAAGATGGAGGAGGAGCCTGTACAGGCTATTCCCGATACTGAAGTAAAACAGGATTTCTTGATCACTAAGTCGGAACCTGCAACAGAGTCGCCTGCTACTATAGCTAAGGAAGAGAAACCAACAGAAGTTGCAATGCCGACAATAAAGAGTGCACAGACTTCTGACGAAGAATTTGATTTGAGCGACATATCTGCAAAGCCACAATCGCGCGAAGACATTATTGCCGCCGCCGAAGAAATGGCTTTTGCTGAAGCTGAATAAAACATCGGCTATAAATGAAAAAAGGTAAGAAAGATGAGGATTATCCCCACTTTCCTACCTTTTTTACTTTTTATCCTTTTTACCTATTATTATTTTCACCTATTATTATCTATTATTTACCCTTTTACTTTTTTACCTTTTTACTTTTTTACCTTTCCCTATCTCGTATCTAAATCCTATATTCAGATTAAAGTTGAGCGGTTTTTCTTTGTAGATGGTGTTGAGCGACGAGTTGTCGTCGAAGAAATAGCTCAAGCCAGGCTCTGCATAGATGCCAATGTTGTCGGCAATCTTAAACTGTAAGCCTACGGTAGCATTAGCAGACAGCTGTAATGGGCGTGAGTGGATGTTCTGCTGCTCAGTCTTCTTTACATTGCCTTCTATCACGAAGTCTTTGCTCGTTTTGCCATTTACGCATTGTTCGGCAAGAATGCCAGTTGCAGCATAGAGGTCGAAGGCGCCATACGATAAAGCCTTGTATTTCAGACTTAGCGGAATACCTACGTAGTCGAGATTCTGACTGCCCGAAATGAAGTTTGTAGATGTTCCATCTTTCATGTCAGACGACAAACGAGTGTAGCTGACACCACTCTCGAGGCTTAGCCTGTCAGAGAGAGCATAAGCAATGTTTAAGCCTATGCGCACAGGAAGATGGTGTTTGTATTCAGTCTTCACCTCTTGTCCCTGGTTGTAGATGCCAATGCCGAGCATCGGACTTCCCTCCCAATCATAGCCATCAGAACCTGTAGCAGCAATGAGGTCGCCAATAGAACGAGAGTTTACCGATGTGCCAGCAATGCCTGTAGCGCTTGTTCCGATTTGCCATTTCGATGTACGGCTGTTGGCTTTGCGCACATTGTTGAAATCTTCTTTAGCCCAGAGGTCTTGATAATCCTCGTTGTGGGCAGATTCCTTTTGACTTTTGGCTTTAGGCTTCTCTTCGTTGGCAGTTGCTGTGGCAATATTGTTGTTGCTTGCTGTGCTCTGTGATTCAGCAGTTGCTACGTTTTCAGGAGCGTTGTTTATGCTTTGCTCAACATTTGCATCTCCATTTACTTCTCCATGTGCTGCAAGAAGCTTTTGCGTGTTTTTTATAGTATTATCTTCAGTATCTTTGCCGATAGATGAATTGTTGTCTATATCTAAATCTTTATTATCACTAATTGGATTGCTATATTGTTGTTTTGTTACTGTTTTTTGTGATGCTGAATTATCGGCAAGAGTAGGAGTAGTATCATCAGAGTTGTAGAAATAAAAACCAACAACGAAAGCCAAGCATGCAGCCACGGCAATACCTACAGCACGCTGAAATCTATGCTGGAAGATGGTTGCACCCTTGGTGGTCTGCTTGTTGTCACCATTTGCTTCGCCCATGCTCTTAGGGTCTATTCCTTTAGAGCTTATTTCCTTAGAGCCCATTTCCTTAGAGATATTATCCCACAAGCCCTCAGGAGCATCTATCTCGTAGTTGCCCATGCGGTCGTGAATATCTTTTTGCCAGTTGTTGCTCATATTCAAATGGTGTTGATGGTTTTATATTGATTAATTTTCTTGGCGAGAATCGCCTTAGCCTTATGAAGTTGTGAAGCCGAAGTGTTGACCTTTATTCCGAGCAGTTCGGCAATCTCCTTATGACTTTTATCTTCGATGACATAAAGGTTGAACACCGCTCGATAGCCATCCGGAAGTTCGCGGATAAACTGATAAATAACATCCGTAGGAATTCCCTCGGTTTCTATCTCATCGTCAGCAAGCTTGTCGTCATAGTCGGCAATATCAACGAGGGCGGCATTGCAATTCTTGCGCATGAAAGCCAAGGCTTCGTTTAGCGTAATCCTTGCCATCCATGCTCGAAGCGAGCCTTCTCCTCGATATTCAAAGGTGTTTATATAAGAGAATATCTTGATAAAAGACTCCTGCAAGACGTCTTTCGCATCATCGTCGTTGGCAACATATCTGGAGCATAAAGCCGCAAGATAGCGCACGTGCTGGCGATAGAGCAGCTCTTGAGCCGCTTTATCGCCTTTGTGCACTTTCTGTAGCAACTTTTCTTCTTCTGTTGCCTTCTTCAACGATTTTCCAAATATTCTCATAAACCTTATTAGTCTATTCTGCTACACATCGGCAGTCTTTCTTCCATGACCTTAGCCTTTGCCGAGTGCATTTTTAGCGAAACATCCAGCGACTTCTTACCGCTAAACGATTGCCAGTTGAGGCGTAGTTTCACTTTGTCGCCATGATTCTTGTATAGTGAGTTAAGGTCGAAAGCCACGAGAGCATCTGCATAACGGCCTTGCAAGTCGCCATTGGCATTATGGCGGAGAGTGAGCTCGTAGACATTGTCCTTGTTGGTTCCTGTCACAAGGTTTATCTCATGCTTTGAGCCATTTCCCCATATTGTGCGAATGCGGAGAGTGATGTAGCCATCTTCAGCCACGGTAACCCAGTCGCGTACAATCTCTATAGGATCGTTGCCAAAAGTCTTGTCGTCGTTGTCGCCAGTAGTGGCAACAGGCAACTTGGTGCGGATGCTGTCAATCCAGTTTACCTTAACGTTCTTCACACCTCCGTTAGAGCCCGATTCCTCATTGTAGTTTACCAATGCTCTAACAGTCTTTTCACCGAAAGGAGACGACTTTAGGTTTGTTGGCACAAGTGTGGTAACACTATCCAGCTGCATATAGAAGCCGTTTGCGCCCTGAGGATAAACCGTGACGAGAGCCGTAGGGCGTCTTACTTCATCATAATCAGAATCTATATCGCAAGAAGTTAGCGATACTAATGAAGCCATAATGCCCACAATCCAAATATACAAACTAAACTTTTTCATAATTCTTTGATTTTTATGTTCGTTCTATCTATTAAATAGCATGAACATAAAAATCTTGCCTCGTAACAACATATTTTTTTCACTATACAATAATATCGTGCTATTTTTCTACTTCTGCAAAGTCTTTTTTATGTGATTTTTCTATTTTAGCTACGCCTTTTTTTAGGATTTTTTTCTATTACAGTTATGCCTTCTTAGTAATGCGAGCCAGGAAGTTGTAGTCATCGGTTTGCTCCACCAATTCAGCATAAAAACCACATTCGGCAGCTTTTGTGGCGAGAGTTTCGAAGTCGATGTACAGCCAAGGGAACTCCTCGCCCTTAGTGCGCTTATATTGCATCTGATATTTCAGCTCGCCATAATATCCATCCCCCTCAGGCAATTCTATTATGCCATCTTCGGTTTCAAAGATGTAGCAGATGTCTGTAGAGTCGACAAGGAGTTGACCGTCAGGCTCCATAATCTCGGCAATATGGTCAAAGAACTTTGGCAATTGGCTGATGGTGCCAACAATGCCGATTCCATTCATCAGCATCAGTATGGTGTCGAACTTCTCGTTTATGAGCCAGAAGTCTTGCTCTCTTGCATCTTCCACACCTCTAAGCTTCATTGTTTCCACAGCCAAAGGCGAAATGTCGATAGCCACAACCTTCTTTCCCATATCCTGCAAAGCAAGACTATGGCAACCAGCTCCTGCACCAACGTCGAGGATGTTGCCTTTAGCCATAGTTAGTGCCGTCTGCTCCAACTTTGGCATTTCTTCGTATTCACGATACAAGGTGTCGACAGGAATCTCGTCCTCATCAAAATCGGGCGAGAACACACGCAGTCTTCCTGCTACACCATTCTTATAATAGTCGGCTATTGCCATTCCCATAGGGTCTTTTTCTTTCTTCATAGTGCCTGCAAAGTTATGCTGTCTTTTGCTATTTTCTTACTATCTTATGCAAAGATACAAAAAAATATCACCATCAACTTAATTTTTCATCCACTTGTTTCTTATAAGGATAAAACAACATTCTTATAAGAATTAAATAACATTATAACAACAATTAAACTATAGGAGATTATCATTATGAAGACTAACGAAACTGCACAGAAGAGAGTATTCAATCTTGTTATCGTCGACGAATCGGGCAGCATGAGCATCATTCATCGTGAGGCATTGGCTGGAATCAACGAAACCATCACCACATGCCAGCAGATGATGAAGGCACACCCTGATATGGAACAGCGACTAACCTTGATTACTTTCGATAGCGACCACTTCAAGGTTCACTACGACAATGTGAATGCCAACAAGGCTAAGCAACTGACCAAGAGAGACTATCAGCCATGTGGCGCTACTCCGCTCTATGATGCTATAGGCAAGGGTATTGCGAAGATGAATGCGCAGACTACAGAGGCTGACAACGTGTTGGTGACCATCATCACCGATGGCGAAGAGAATTGTTCAAGTGAGTATAACCTGCAGATGGTGAAAAACCTCATAGAGAAGCTAAAGAAGCAGAATTGGACTTTTACTCTTATCGGCACCGACAATCTTGATGTTGAGGGAATGGCTGGAGCTATGGCTATCGACAATCATCTTGCGTTCACCGAAGACGAAGAGTCAACAAAAGCCATGTTCTGTCGTGAGCGTAAGTCGCGTGCAAGATTCAATAAATGCTGTAGCGATGGCGTAGTAATGCCGTCAGCATCTTATTTCGATGAAGAATAATAAAGCAAAAAACTTCCCTTCTTATTTCGAGAAGGGAAGTTTTTTTTATTTAAATTTTAATCTAATGATATTCCTGTTGCTTCTAAGATGTCTTTTGAGCTAAGTCCCATAGCTTTCATTTTCTCAGCAATAGCCAATGCTTTTTTTTGCTCGCCTTGTTCAATACCTTGTTCAATACCTTGTTCAATACCTTGTTCAATACCTTGCTCAATACCTTGCTCAATACCTTGTGCCATTCCTTGCTCAATACCTTGTGCCATTCCTTGTGCCATTCCTTCAGCATATCCATCCTCGCGGGCACCCTGAAGCACAGAGATAGTATCGCGATACTTTCTCAGTCCCTCGTCGTATTTCATGCGCTCTTGTCTTGAAAGCGCAGCTACATCGGCTATATCTTCCAGTTTCTTGAATACTGCATTCTGTGCAGCCCAAGGTAGTCTTGTTAATGTTTCCATATTCTTCAATACAAAAATCCAACGTTCAAATTCATTCTCACACTCATCAGCCTCCTTATTAAACAAAGGTAGCTGCATATACGTCATGCGTATCTTGTCAGAAAACTCATCATTTGTTTCTTTATCTTTCAACACGACATCTGTTCTGAACTTTTGTTTAAAGTCCATAGGACAGAAGTTGAGAAAGGCTACAAGATACACAGCATCTATGCCATAGTTCCATCCCGATCCTCTTTCGCCTTGGCGAGCTATTGCCTCAGAGACATAGTAGATACTGCGGTTCTTGAAATAAGGTTGCGACTTATTTTGCATCTCCACAATAATCTTCTTGCCCTCATCGGTCTCGCAATAGATATCATATATTAGCGAACGGTCGTCCTCATACAGAGCAGGTTGCTCCTTATCAAGGAAACTGAGATTCACGATATGCTCCTCGCCTGCCAACAAGTTGTTGAGGAAGTCGAGCAACAGAGGTTTTGATATCTCCTGACCGAAGATTCGCTTAAAGCCTATGTCGGTAAAGGGGTTTATGAATTGTGCCATAGCTATGTGGATAAGTTATTCTTTTTGCAAAAATAATCAATTCACTCAACACATCCAAATTCTTTAGATTATTTTTACTAAGCATAATCATAAACTAATTAAATTGATATTATATCGTTGCTCTAAATGTAATAAAAACAAAGCCACCGAAGACATCTTCGGTGGCTTTTATAATTATGCTCTTAGATTATGGAAACTACTAATCTTCCCAAAACAAAGAACTTTTTGAGTCAGCTTCTATTATTGTTTCAGTTCCTGTTTCTGTAGCGTCACCTCCTGTTATACCTTCGAGTAAGTTATTCCTCTCGTCAGTTGCACTTATAGAACCAGCCAACAACGAAGTTTCAGTTGTTAAAACATTTATGATAGGCTTTATATATGTCTTTTTCATTTTTTTGTTGTTATAATTATTATAGTTTGCAATCGTAACCTACTTTACGATAACCTTTTTAACCATTCCGTTTGCCATTTTTACGATGTTCACACCCTTTGTCATGCTATTCAAGCGATTACCTTGTATATCGTAGATGGCAATGGCAGCAGAAGTATTTATATTATCAATAGCTGTAGGCACATCGCTAATGTCGTAGGTTATAGACTTAGCTTGGCTTCCCTCTGGCAATTGCAAATATGCACGCATACCCTTGATAATGTTTTGTCCGCCTGTTGCGTGATAGAACTTATTATTTGATATAAAGAAAGCACCTGTAGGGATATTACCAGCAGTATAAACACCTACGAAATTGATTCCGTTGCCAATCTGTGTAGGAGTCTTTGTGTCAACATCTACATTCTCTACCTCTATTTTATTAACAGCTTCATCCACTCTTATCATATATGGTTTTCCTGCCTCTATACTATTAGCTGTAGCGAAGCGTAAATGTATGTTTCCATTAGCGTCTACTTCTGTATCATTGGTAAGTTCCTTTACCTCCCATCCTACAGGTATCTCCATGTTGAAAGGCAATACCAATGTATTCCATTTAGCATCTGCCTTGATGGTGCGGTTTACAGTTACGGATGTATAATAGTCTGTCTGTGCAGTCAACGCATTATCGGTTTCGTTCATGGTGAGTTCGTTGCCGATGAATGTCATATGGAAGTCGTCTGCCTTAAACCATTTGCCATTGTCGCTACACAAGGAGATTTCTGCTTTATGTTCTGTTACATTATATTCTCCACTTACCAAAGCCATAGTTCCAGGACCAACAGCAGCAGTCGTTGCTGTTTGTCCGTTTACTGTTAAAGCAATATTATTTCCTTCCTCCATAGCTACAAGAGCCGAAACCATATACTTACCATTAGGAATATCTGTAACGTTTTGTATCAATGGTTTTACGGCGTTATCTCCATCCCAAGTATTAAAGAGGTGAGAACCATCTGCTCCTAAAGTAGTATAAGTTGCATTATCCTGTAATGTCACCTTTGTTTCCCAGCCCGATGTTGCACAAGTCCAACCTGTCATGTCGCCATATTCAAAGTTTGGATTTACTATAGCGAAAGTCATATCAGCATTCTTTGTGCGCTGTTTCTTTACAGCAGCATTTAGTTGTGCATACATCTCTTTCAATTCAGCCTTACCATCACCCAAATATGAGCCTGCCTCTATACCGTTTTCATATTCTGATAAATCAATAGATGCTCCTGCGTTATCGGTGAGAGTAGCAGCCTTTGTTTTTATATCCTCAGCAGCAAGTTTTATGCGTCCGTTTGCTACGTTGCATATATACTTTACCCTGAAATTATCAGCCTTGAAGAAACATCCAGCTGTAGGCATATACTTATCATAGTTATCTCCACTTCCACCAACAGCTCCGATGGTAATATTTCCGTCTTCTACCAAGAACTGAAGAGTAGCTTCTGTAAACTTACCTTTATTTTCTGCAACTATTGCTTTGTGGCTATTGTTTCCGATAAGGAATACTGATCTTCCATCAAAAGAAGTTAGCAAAGCCTTCACCTCATATAGTCCGTTCTTAACACCACTTATCGTCTGATATACATAAGGAGCAGTAGTCTCATTATCTCCATTATAAGAGTTGAACAGATGTTCGCCATCGCAGCCTTGTGATGTATATGTATTATTACTATTAGCCTTTACTCCAACATCTTGTTTTGTCAAATCAGAACCCCATCCTGTCATGTCGCCAGTTTCGAAGCTTGGGTTTTCTATCAATGCTGTCATGTCGCCAGAAGGCTCGTTATTCAACGAAGCTATGAGAGCACGCTTATAAGCTGCATCTACCTGTTTGCAGAGTACCTCAACGTCTTCATCCGACTTAATGTTGTTCTCATTGTAGCGATATATAACGCTTGAAATGTCGTAAACTTCCTTACCAGCATCGTTTAGTTGCTGTACCTTAGCCCATGTTTCATTCACACGCTTTGCCACTTTATTCTTGAAGGTTATGTAAGGGTCGATTTCTGTATCGTCACCATCACCATAGTAGTAAAGTTGGATATTGCTAACGCCAAGTTTACAAGATCTCTTCTTACTTTCTTTAGCAGATTGAAGATATAATCCTATTTTAACATCAGTATTTTCAGACAATTGTATAGGTTCTGATTTTAGCAAATAGTTGCCTTGGAAGAATAGAGCAGATACATCAGACGCAGAGCTAATAGTTCTATCATTTGGTATTGTAATTTTTGTTGTATTACCATTTTCTTGTGTAAATGATAACCAAGAGTCTCGATTATGATCACTAATTGGACTAATGCCAGTTAAAGCAGATTGCTCTCTATAACATGCGTTTAGAGATACTATATATTTACCTATTGGCAATTTCGTAATTGTTTGATTTACATTAATGCCTTCTGCATAATCATACATTGCAGCAGAATGGTAACCAGTCTCACTACCAGTATTCTCGCCTCCGAAAGTAGGAGTTACAGTCGACGACCACCATCTTTGTGCATAAACGTTTCCGTTATTGTTAGGATCGTTCCATCCATCCATTTTGCCAAAGTCGGCACCTTTTACCAAAGGAGTGATATTAAAAGGTTCAGCTGCAGAAGCTTGATGAACCATTATTTCTTTAAGTTTTGCTTCTGTAAGGATAATCCATTTTTGTTTGTCGTTGTTAGCATTGTAAACAACCGACTTTACGAGGTTGTTATCACCTGTAGAAGCCAAGGCACCAGCATCACATCTAATAATATATTGGTATTCTTTGCCTGCCACCTGTTCAAAAGTCCAGGTGTTGTTGTTTCCATTATCCATATAAGGCTCCGCTTCAGCCGATACAGAACCCTGAATAGAATTTATTCTGTATTTACCATCAACCAAAGTGAGTGTCAATGGCATTGCCGACACAGCCTCTACGGCATGTGTACCCCAATTTGCGCCTGCCTGAAGATACTTCTTTGTAGACAAGTTCATAAGGAAACAAGTTTCGCCCGATGCAGCAACTTCTTCTGCGCTATTGCCAACTATTTCTTGTGCAACTGCTGTTGCCGATTCTGGCAATGTATAGTCGCTATTTGTTGCAGGAGTACCATTAGGATCGGTAATAGTAAAGTTCACAGTCAGAGGATAATGGTCAGAAGCTGTAAATGATGTGTCGTGCAAGAAATTGTTAGCTTTGATTTTTAAAGGCGATTTTGAATTTTCTATCCAGAAAATCTTGTCTACCACTTCTCCCATCTGTGGCCCTTTGTCGCCTATCATAATTGCAGGGTCGCCAAGATTTGGATATGCTCCGTTGCGTATCAATTCTATCCATGCGTCATGAATAGTGAAGTTGTCAACGGCATTGATAGGGTCGATAAGTTTTCCCTTAACATTATCACGAGTATATCGGCAGTTCGTATCACCAAGGATTAGAATGTTGCGTCCATTGTCATGGCTCTTAATATATTCCACCAACTGTGTCAACTGCTTTTCTCGTGCTTGGATATCTTTTGGGTCATCCTCAGCGTCCATGTGAAGACAATAGAAATCGAATTCCACACCAGGAGCTATTGTTATAGTGTAATATCGAAATCCTTTATCAATAAGTCCGTCAGCACCATGGTCAGTTTCTCCATAGTGGTCTTTCCATTTCACTCGGGTTTCATTACTAAATTTCCAACCCGTTTTTTTAGTAAGCAATAAGCCCAATCCGTCTGTTGAATTTGAAAGTCCGCTAACTTTACCTCCATGGGTTCCTGCGTAATACAAATCAGAAATAGGAGCAATAAGATAATCATGAAAATTGAAGTCTTCAGACATCGCTACAATATCCCAACCCTTTGTTCGGGTTTCGTTGCCAATAGCCTTAGCTCCTTCTTCTTCCTTGCCATCAGGATTTACATTAATACCTAGAATTTTGTTTGGCAGTCCATCAACATTCAATGTTGTTGCATTGAATGAGTAGCTTCTTTGTGCAAATGCGCTATTTGGTGCCAATAGTGTAATTAATGCAAAAGAAGCAATGAATAGTTTTTTTAGCATAAATATTTGTAAATTATATAAATAAAAAACGTTAGAATCATTTATTGCATACAGCTCTTATGCAGAAGCCGTAGGCGCGGTTGGCACTCCATCTGCCGCTAAAGCCTGTGAAGTTGAGGTTGTAGGCTGCAGAGGAATATTCGTCAGACAAAGAGCTTGTCCAATAATAGCCTGTAGAGCCAACGTTGATAGGAGCGTTGCGCCATTGACCAGCAGCAGGAAGGAATATCTCTTTGCCCGAAGGACCAACTATGCGATATCCGTTCACCTCCTTTTGTGCAGTCCATGTCCATGTGCAGTTCTTTGCCAATTCCTCCACCTCGTTGATATTAGGCATGCGCCATTCTCCTTTCCATATTGCTGTTGCAGCATCATATTCTGTGCCAGCTATATCCTTAGGCAAATCTTTGTATGCGCCCTTCTCTGCATACACGTAGTTTTCTTCCGTATAGCTATCCTTTGTTACTGTTTCGCCCCATGCAAAATAGTTGCCATATTCTTCAGGTGTTGTTGCTCCGACGTTGCATGTAGCCCAAAGCACACTTAGCCCTAAGTCTACATATTCGTGTTCCTCCACAGCATCCTCAAACTTTATGCTGTCGATCGAAGCTACGTCTATGCGCAGAGGAGTTCGTCCGTCGCGGTAAACCACCATCTGCTTTTCCTGTGCCATAGTTGCCAAAGGCAGACACATCAATATAGCTAATAATAAGTTTCTCATATAAAAGAAATAAAACATAGGCTAATCAAGGGTAGGAGAGAATGCCTACCACTTGACTATGCCTATGTTGAAGTTAGGGATTAGAAGTTCTTGTGTGGTTTAGCAAATACGTCAGATCCATCTGCATATTCGTCGCCAGCAATGCCAACACCGGTACCATTACCTTTAGATGCAGAAACACGTGTGCGTTTTCCAAACACATACTTGTAGTTCTGGTTAAGGATAGCCTTTTGTAGATCTTTACCTCCATAGGTGTTATCTGCACAGAAGTCATAGAACATGATACCTGTCTTGCCAAAAGTATTAGCCAACAAGTTTACAGTTGCAGGATTCATTTTCTTTGCCGCATCCATTGGCTTAGCGAGAGTTCCTGTAATCATACTAACGTAGTTGATGTAGAATGTGTTAGTCAAATCAGCTGCCGACTTATCCAAACAATCTTTTACATTATTTTGTTTTATTGACACGTCACTTTGTGTATAGTTGTCTTGGATGTGTATGCCGCAAACTTGAGCTGCGTTATTCTTATAAATTGTGGCATCAAAAATAGTATTATCTTCCCAATTACGAATAACTCCTCCATATACAGGCGTTGTAGCACTTTGAGTCTCGCCATAATAGTTGCGAGTAAGGAAAAGTATCTTTCCTCGGCAGTTGTTAAGTCGCAAAGGCTGATCTACATTTGTGATGAAATAGTCTTTGCGGCTTCCTGTTATACTTGCGTCAACAGTAGATTGTGCAGTATATGTTCCATCTACGTAATCACGAATAGACTTCTGCCAAGCGCAGCCGTTAGCGTCTTCTGAGTAGTCGAGTTTTTGATTTCCTATAGGTATAATACCTTGTGACTTCTCTTTGTTTACTATTACGATGATAGTCTCTGTAGGATTGTTCTTTACATAGCTAACAAGATAATCCATTGCATCTTTGAAGAGTACTTTTGTATCAACCATGCCGTGATAAATAGTAACAGTTTCTGTGGTTGGGGCCTTAGAAAGACCGATGTAAGGTACTCGGATATCGAAAGCGCGAACACCTGCTTCCAACTGCTCATTGATGTTTTTCGACTGGCAGCGAGCTGATGATGAATTTGAAACCGATGATGTTGCAGCATCATGTGCACCAGGAATACTCAAACCATGAAGCCATGTGTTGCCAGGGATGGTTGACATCCAATTGCCCTTATGTGCTGTAGAAGCAGCACCGAAATTCACCTTCTTATAATAAGGTTTGGCAGCAGCACCTGCGAGGTTTTTGCCATTAGAGTCTTTCGCAGTACCTGTTGTAGAAGCGTTACCAATATCTGTAGAAGTACTCTTGGTATAGAAATTACCATCAGTATCTTCAACAGTAACGGTTACACCACCCTTCAAAACTACAGGTAGTACATAGAAACGAGCTATCTTTGCGTTGGCAGCAATATTCTGCATGTTTATAACTTCGCTTCTTGTTGAATAGCTGTAGTCTGTTGCATCGTTAGCAGAAACTGTTATTGTATTATTGTCGATGTCGTAGACAATTTTGCCAGCCAAATCCACACCGCTGTTACTTCTCAAAGATACGCTCTTTGGAGTAACTCCAAGGGTGCTCAAGTTTACCTCAACAACAGAACAACAATGGTTAAAGTCGAAGCTAACGTGCTTATCTTCGTTTACCTTTGCTTTTGTTGCCATATATGCACCCATAGCTCCATTGTCTACATTCTCTGTGTAGTCTTGTTGAGCATATACCATAGATGTAACCTTGGCTCCATTCCATCCGCTAACAGCAGCTGCAGGATAGAATACATAAAAGTTCTCGTTGCCTGTAAGGTCTTTATCAAATTGGTTCTTTCCGTCAACAACACCAAATTCGCATCTTGTACCATTGATAGTTGTTGGCTTGTACTTATAAGACAAAGTTCCATCGCTGATACTCACTATATCTGTTGTGCTCCAGCTACTGAACTCACCATTGGTGATGGTGCTTCGTGTGTTGTCAGCCTTCTCGCCGTCAAATCCTTCTGTATCGAGAACATCAAGTTCGTTGCCGATATTTCCGCTAAAGTCCGATACTATAGTGGCGTCATTTCTTCCACCTTCGTTACTTGGTGTGAAGTCCTCATTGCTACAAGCAGTTGTCATAATGCCTGCTGCCATGAGATACATATATTTCTTTAAGTTCATATTATTCTAACTCTTTAATAGTTGTAATGCTTATATATATAAAAAATATGTGTACTCAAGATTTCTATTTCTTTATTCCCACATATCGAAAGCCTTGGCAGTCATCTCCTCGCCACCCTCAGGATCTTTTGTAGAAGGTTTGTCAAGTTTGCTTTGTGTTTCTCCACTTACATTCAATAAGCAGTTTTCTAACTCTGTTGCCAAAACACTAATGTTTGGAGTTATATATGTCTTCTTCATGTTTTTCATTATTTCTTTATTTTATTTCTTTATTACTTTCTTACCATTTATAATAACGTGAGTTCGACGAAATATAAGTGTCTGAAAATTTGGTGATTAGCGAAAATTGTTGTAACTTTAAAGTGCTAAAAATCAAAAGTTTACAAACAATAATCGCTATGATCACCGAGGACAAAG
>OJMJ01000040.1_pt1 | contig 57765 bp, 50 predicted proteins | sample 1597181 | NCBI WGS metagenome assembly OJMJ01 (sample SAMEA2452126, study PRJEB22498) | human gut metagenome | biome: human feces; feature: human gut; material: feces | place: Australia | collected 2012
AATAAGGGTACGCAAAGATACAAAATATTGTTTATCAATCAGTTATAAAATACGTATTTTTTGAGTGACGAAGTCAGGAAAGCACGTATACAGTTTTTTCCTTCGTTTATTTTAATGAAACCATATTTGTCCGCTGCATCCTTTTGAATCTCTTCAACTCGTTTAGCCATTTCTTCAGCGGCCACACTTGAAGGATCTGCTTTCTTACCGCCTACCAGTTTCTTATAGGCTGACATAGCTTCATTACTGGCAACGCTTACAGCACCACCAACCAATTTGCGAGCCATGACATTGAATATGGCTCCACCGCGACCGTAGTCCCAGTAGAACTTTACCTTTTGGTCTCTACAGCCATTTGCAAGTTTGGACTGAATGGTGTCAAAGGCTGCTGCTATACTGCTTGCCACGAACCCATTAGTCACATTCCATGTGAAATTATCCATTGCTTTCTTTATGTTATATTTCTTTATTATTAATAGTTTGGTGGAAAATAAATTGAAAAAACTGGGATAGTCTCGATATTTTGCCGTATCTTTGCCAATCTAAACCATCAAACAAACCGCATATGAATATTAAGACAATTGCATTTATCGCCATGACATTGATGGCGCTTACATCTTGTAATAAGAAAGCTGTTAAAGATAACCATCCTCAAAAAGAAGAAGCTAAGGTCGAGGTTTTTAGACCTGAAGTGCTGTTGGGGGATAGTATAAAGACACTTGTAGATAATAAAATTGTTTTTTATAGCACACAAGATAATTCTGGCTACACACTTACAAATAGGACTTTAGCAGGTTTAGAATTTGAAGAGATAGGCATCAACCCTTTTGATAGGCAATGCAAAGCTGTAAGAAACATATCATACGCAAACCTTGTTTATAACACAGAAATAAATAACAAATTTGAGCAAGGTGTAATGGGCTTAATAAAATTATATGGTACCCCAGACAAGGAAACCAAAACAAAGAGTGCTGATGGTGTTGCAGAATATAAGCGGGCAATGTGGAAATATGAAAATTGCTTTATAAGCATATCATCTATAAAGCCACTAAATGAATTAAAAGGACTTGTTGTTATAATATACACAATTCCCGAAGACTATAATTTATTTCAGACATACTTTAACTAAAACATGGGTAGTAATGCCGTATAAGCAGTGCTACCCATTATAGTTATTAGACGCCCTGAGCTATCAAACTACTTGCAGAATTTAATGCTTGGGCACTTACCATAGCAACAGCCTCAGCTATCTTTGTTTCAATAGCTTCCGCTATAGCTCGCTCATCAGAATTTCCTGCGATTGCAGTCCTATCAAAATTAGCCAATTTATCAATATTGATAATGACCTGCGTAGGACGAGCAGACGCCCTATTATAAGTATTTTGATACTCCTTTTGACCTTTTCCATTTGAGCCATTGTGACCAGTGGTAACTATTTTTGTAGGTTTACCACTATTATGGTTGACAGGGGGATTTTGCTGAGGAAAAAGGTTTGCATGCGTTCTTTGGTATGCGGCTCCTCCCAATACATATGGAAGAGTCTTCTGTTTTTTCATTTCCTCATTTATATCGCTCACATAAGTAGGCAATGTCACTTTTGGTTTAAGCCAATCCGTAAGCTTTACAGGCTTTAATGCTGACGGCTTTCCCGACGGTGCGGCATATGGAGTTCTTATGTCCTCCTCATCAGGCTGGAATGGGTTGTTGTCATTTATTTCACCAGGTTTCCAATGCTCTTCACCATAAGGACTTTGCTGATCAGCTATTTGTGGCAAATACTTCTCAAGCAAACCTATAACTGACGCAAAATTCTTAATATTTGGGTCATTATAAATTGCATCGTATGTATTGCGCAAAATTTCTTGCTGCTCAGCTATTGTGAATGGAATACCCTCGTTGACTGAGTGGGCTAAAGCTATCCAGTCTACCCTGCCCATCTTGTCCAGTGTTATCTGGGCAGCATGACCATTGTATTGGATTGGGACAGCAGAGAAGAGTGCCTGGGCTAACTTAGTGCCATCAAAATTAGCGAGGCTTTCTTTCTTCATACCCTTCAGCTCGTCAATTAATGACATAGCCTTAGAATAGTTCTGAGAAGGGCCTTCGTAATTCTTCCAAGTGTCTTGTAACAGTTTATACTGAGCATACTGCCACTCGTAGAACTTTGAAGGGTCTTTCAGCTTGCCAATAGATTTTGCGTCAACCATCGCCGCCATCTTCTGTGTGGAGGTAGGCTTATAAGCATTCAATATGCTCCTTACACGATTGAAGTCCTTATCAAAAATGGCTTTTTGCAAATCCTTTTGAGCTTGAACTACATCAGACTGGTTAACAGCTAAGTCCGCCCACTGAGAGACGACAGCCGCTTTACGCGCATTTTCAGCCCTGCTTCTATCAATTGCTTCAATGTTAACATGTGCCTGACCGCCCAAGTCCTTTAAAAGTTTTGCATCTTTTATCTGCTGTTTAGCAAAGTCGTCAGGCAAATATTTAAAGTTATGAACATAATGCTTATATATCTCACTACCCGTAAGCGAATTAGTCTTGCCATCAATAATGGCGGCTGCAACCTTATTATCCTTTAAAGAATAAGATGGGGAGTCTTCCTCTACTTGCTTAGCGTATCCAACTTCTACAGGTTTAAATCCGCCAGCCTCAATGCTTCCGCTTAGTTTGTTGGCATTAATCTTCTTGTAAGATTCTTCTGCCCACTTACTATTTCCCTTTGCGAGTTCAAGCTGCTCCTTACGTTCTTGATAGTCGCTGTATATTTTGTATATACCAGATCCAAGAAGAGCCAAAGCGCCAACGGCCAAACCTACAGGGCTTGTCAGCATACCTATAGCCTTAGCAAAACCGCCTATCAACGAAGCAAACATGCCCTTCAAAGACGCAACGATACCGCTCAACTGAAGAACACCCATAGCTTTACCCGCAGAGAAGGAGTTTTTCCAAGCAAGTCCCATGCCATTCTTCCAGTTTGCTGTGCGAGCGTAACGGCTAACCACATCTCCATTTATAATTCCGCGTGCGGCGTGTCGTTTTGCAGCTATATCAGATATGCGCTTATGTCTTAAAGCATTTTCGTTTTGTGAAGCCCATATTGCTGCCTGAAGATACATTTCAGCCTTTTCAGCGGCCATAGCACGCTTTGCAGCAGGCACCTTTTGGTATGCGCTAATAGCACCCCACTTTTGAGCGTAAAGGCGATATTTGTCAGCTTTGCTAATATCACGTTTACCCCCATGTAATATCGCTGAAGCGCCATTAGAGTATTCATTAAAAGGCATAACCTTGTCAATACCTGCTCTATAGCGATATGCTGTAGAAGTAGCCCTTCCGTAGTCGTGTGTCAAATGTCCTAAGCTTGGGTAGCCCCATAATGGTAAGGGAGTTACCACTCTTGGGTTTGTAGAGGCTCTTAACTCAGCAACTTTTCTGTTAATTGTATCGTTAAGCTGCTTCTTCTGATGCTTGGTCATGCCTCCCATCTGATACATGCGGCTTCTTTCATACAAAGCAATTCTCTCTTGTATGCCTGCTTGAGCCGCAAGACTCAGGATCTTCGTTAAAGCTGAGAATGAAGTTAAAAACGCTGCCAGACCAGTTTATAGCTTTCTCGTCATACTTCCGCTTAAACTGTACAAGAGCCTCATTATTCTCTTCACTAAAAGGTGCTGAAGAAACAAACAATTGCTTCTTCTGATTCCAGTGGCATTTGTTAAGTTTTCCCTGAAGCAATTTGTTCACATAAACATAGCGTGTTTCGCCATTTTGATAAACACGAAGCCTAAGGTTAAACTCAGACTTTCCGTAAGTTTGATAATTAGTGGTAATCATCGTTTGAAACTGTTTTTATCACATTTTTTCGCAATGCTAAACGATGCACAAAAAATGCACAAATTGGCTTCAAAACTAAGGATTAAAAGCAAAAAAACACTTCAGTGTACATACTTTTAAGTACCCAATAAACAGCCGTAATTTATTGGTCATCAATTAGTTACAAGCAATACACCATTTTCTTCGGTGTACACCTTTTTTCGTTGTGGAGCTGGTGGGATTCGAACCCACGTCCGCACAAGGAAACCATACGCTTTCTACACGCTTATTCCAGCCTTTGGTTTTCGAGGCATGGCAAGACCTGGACCACCAACCATACCCTTATCTCCTAAATTTCACTCATGCATCGGAGCCTACACAAGCTATTTCCGATTGTCCTGCACCGCTTGACCCTCAGATTCGGAACAACATCCTTGGAGCGATGTCTCGTTCCATCACCTTGTGACGGAATAAAGCCAATAATCTACTGTACTTCGATTAGGCAGCGAGAGCGTAATTGTTTTCGCCAATTAAATTTTATGTCCACTATGATTATGGAGATAGCCGACGAGTCTCCGCGTGCTTACGTACCATTTCATCTCGCCGTCAAATCCATGTCAACCCCAAGATTACGTAGATACGTGGTTGCAAAGTTATCCATTTCATTACTAATAGCCAAATATTTTTGCGTTTATTTGAATTATCTGTGTTTTTTTCTTACTTTTGCAACCACTAACAAACCTAATAACCACTTAATTAACTAATTTATATCGATAACCCATAACAATATGAGACAATTTAAACTTATTATCACTACCATGCTCTTCATGGCAGGACTCACTAACTATAGTCATGCTAAGAGCGAGTGGATTGACATTACTGAAGAGCGATTGGTAAACCCAGGGTTCGATGGCAACAGCAACAAAGGATGGACGTTTGTTTCGAATGCAGGCTCGCAAGCTGTAAGATGCGAGTCGATGGAATTTTGGAACGGAACTTTCGATATATATCAAACTATATCATCGCTGCCCGCAGGACATTATAGGATGTCGGTACAATCGTATTATCGTTGTCAAGACAATAACAACGGTTATCCAAAATATACCGCTGGAACGGAAGATATTACCGCCTATATGTATGCAGGCAATACAAAGCAGGAACTGAAAAGCATCTATTCTTTCTATTTTACAGAAGTTCCTATGGATGGCACATGGAGTACATGGATTAACGGACAAATGGTATTTTTCCCTAACACCATGGAAACTGCCACAAAGGCTTTTAGCGATGGAGCTTATCAAAACTCAATGGAATTTGACCATAATGGAGGCGACATAAAATTGGGTTTGATAAACGAAGTGTTCACACAAAACAACTGGTGCATATTCGACAATTTCAAACTTGAGATATATGATGAAGTTGTCGACATAGAAAAGATTGAGCTGAATGTTTTAAACAAAGAAATGATAGTGGGCGAAACCACAAAGCTCAATGCTACAGTTTTGCCTACTAACGCCACTTACAATAAACTGATATGGGAGAGTAGTAACAATGATGTGGCTACTGTTGATGCCAACGGAAATGTATCTGCTCGTGGCGAAGGTACTGCCATTATCTATGCCAAGAGTAAAAAGAATACTAATATAAAAGCATCATGTACTATAAGCGTTAAAGACAACCAAGCTAAGGCTGGCGAGCTCGTGATAAACGAGATTATGGCATCAAATGTTGACGAATTTGTGAGTCCAGCTTTCCAGTTTGATGGTTGGATAGAACTCTACAACCCTACCGACAATGCGGTGGGACTAAACAATTTATGGTTTAGCGATGATGCTACTAACAAAAAGAAATGGAGAGCACCTATAGATATGGGCACCATTGCTGCCAAAGGCTATAAGGTGGTATGGATGGATAGCAACAAACTATGTCACACCAACGTAAACTTGAAACTAAAAGTTGATGGCGGACAATTATTCATCAGCGACAATAATGGCAATATAGTATGCGAAGCTTCATATCCCGAAAGTATGGAGCGTATATCATATGCCCGCACTACGGATGGTGGAGAAGATTGGGCAAATACAGACACTCCAACACCTGGCAAGGCTAATACCACGGCAACTTTTGGCACAGCACAGTTGGAAGCACCAATAGTGAAAGAGGGATCTACGATATTCAAATCAAGCATGACGGTAAATGTAGAGATTCCTTTAGGATGCACTCTGAGATATACTACTGATGGAACATTGCCAACAATGGAAAACGGACGTACCAACAACTTAGGACGATTCACAGTTAAAGAAACAACAAACTACAGATTCCGTCTATATAAAAAAGGTATGATGGCAAGCCGTGTAACTTCACGCTCGTATATCAAGTGGGACAAAGACTATAAATTGCCAGTATTGGCTGTTGTCACCGACCCTAAATTCCTTTATGACGACTCATTGGGAGTATATGTGCAGGGTGTAAATGGTATACCTGGCAATGGAAAAAAGGAGCCTTGCAACTGGAATATGGACTGGGAACGCCCTGTAAACATGTCGTATATCAACGAACAAGGCGATATGGTTTTCAATCAAGACGTGAATCTTGAGATGTGTGGAGGTTGGAGCCGTGCATTGACTCCCCACTCTTTCAAGGTAAAAGGCGAAAAAGAGTTTGGCGGAAATAAGAATCTAAACTACCCATTTTTCTCAGCCAAGCCTTATATCAGAAATCGCACTTTGCAAGTACGAAATGGTGGCAACGACAATAGCTGTCGTATAAAAGATGCAGCATTGGCAACAATAATGCAGACCGCAGGGTTTGATATCGACTTACAGAGCTATCAACCTGTTCACGAATTTATCAATGGTAAGTATATAGGTGTACTCAACGTACGTGAGCCAAACAACAAGCATTATGCCTATGCCAACTACGGCTACGACAACGAGATGATAGAGCAATTTGAGATGAATCCTGATAGTGGATATGTGCAGAAAGAAGGAACTGGCGAATGCTATCAGAGATTGTATAATCTATCGGCAGATGCTGCTAAAGCAAGTACTTACGAGGAGATAAAGCAGATGTTGGATATCGACGAATACACCAACTACATGGCGGCATTGATGTATACAGGTGGCACCGACTGGCCTCAGAACAATATAAAAGGATTCACACTTAAGGAAGGAGGAAAATTCCGCTTCGTTTCGTTCGACCTCGACTTTGCCTTCAATACCACCAATCCTTTCAACACCTTTGAATGGAAGCAAAATTATACTTTCGACGAACTGTATAATGGTTTGCCACGTGTACAGCAAGAGATTAAGTTTGTTACCATATTCCTCAATATGCTTAACAATCAGGATTTCCGCAAGAAATTCATTGACACATACTGTTTGATGGGTGGTAGCGTGTTTGAGCCTCAACGTTGCAATGAAATTATAGATAGCTTAGTAAGCAAAGTACAGCCAGAAATGGCTTTCAATGGTGAAAGTCCAAACAATTCTGCAAATAGCATGAAGGGAAGCCTCCATGGCAGACTTGCTACAATGATAAATGCTCTAAAGAGCTATTGGCGAATGAAGCTTACCGAAGCAACACCTGTGGATGGCATATTAGCAAGCGACACCAAGGGTGCAAGAATAGAAATCAACGGAATTGATGTACCTACGGGCAAATTTAACGGCAAGCTATTTGCTCCTGTCACTATCAAGGCTGTGGCTCCGGCAGGATATAAGTTCGCAGGATGGAGAAGCGCTACTGAAACCGGCTCTACTATATTAGCACAATATAGCAACTGGAAATATTACGACAAGGGAAGTCTCGACAAAACCAATTGGACAACATCACAATACAACGACAACAATTGGCAACAAGGCAAAGCACCTTTGGGATATGGCAAAGACGGACTAAACACCACCATATCATATGGAAACAACAGCCGAAACAAATATCCTACTTACTATTTCCGACAGACCATAAACCTAACCAAAGCACCTAAAGCAGATAGCAAGGTTTATATGAATATCGTAGTCGACGATGGCTGCATCATATATATAAATGGAAAGGAAGCTTACAGATATAACATGCCACAGGGCAATGTCAATTTCAACACAGTAAGTTCTACATATGCACCAGGCAACCCAGACCATGCCACCATCAGCTTTGATGCGTCGCTACTTAAAAAAGGTAGCAACTTAATAGCTGTAGAAGTACACAACAACAGCATTACAAGTTCTGACATATATTGGGATGCCCAGATGGTTGCGACAATAGGCGAAGGCAATGACAATAGCAACTATAAATATGTTGAACCATCGATAGAAATGCCATCAAGTAGCTTTAACCTCGTGGCATGCTACGAGAAGACGGATAAGCAGATTGAAGAAGGATATACTCCTGTAAGAGTAAACGAGATAAGTGCAGCTAATGATATCTATGTAAATGAATATGGCAAAAAAGCCGACTGGGTGGAACTATACAACACTACCGACGAGGATATCAACGTGGAGGGAATGTATCTGAGCAACGATGCTAACAACCTAAAGCTCTGCACGCTTGATAAGGGAGAAAGCAATGCCAACACCATTATTCCTGCAAAAGGATATATGGTGGTATGGTGCGACAAACGACCTTCAAGCATCGACCTTCACACTTCGTTCAAGCTCAGCGCTGGCGGAGGTGTAGTAGCTCTAACTTCTGCCGACGAATCATGGACAGATTCGATATGCTACCCAGCCCACGACGGCTACCAATCTATAGGTCGCTATGTAGATGGTGCACAATCGGTATACTTGTTCCACACTCCAACTATCGGCAAAGCTAACCGCATGAGCGAATATACACAAAAGATTGCAGAACAAACATCAGGTGTAACAAACCTCGTTGCCCTTAATACAAACAACATAACTATACGCATGGCAGCAGGAGTACTTGTCGTAAGAACTAAAGCTCGCGAGGCAAGAATTGAGATATTCACCCTAAGCGGACAAAAGGTTACCGAGGCAAATATGAGCATAAACAATGGCTACGGTATGCTTTCTGCATCGCAACTATACCATGGATGCTTCATTGCAAAAGCTACAGATAGTAATGGCAAGGTGGCAACCTGCAAGTTTACAAAATAACGACATAAACATCTAACAATTACATTATAATTAAGCAACCTCTTCTTTTGTTTTACGAAGAGGTTGCTTTTTATTACTGAACTTTCGCAAGTTCAGAAGTTATAGAATTAAAAGAAGTTATCGCTCCCGTTGGTCGCTAGAAGTTAAAGCCAATAGCCCTTTTGCTTGAGTTCTCTGCTCGCTTTTTAGCTATAAAACATATGGCTTTATCTAACTTAACTCCTTTTATTCTTTAACTTCTCACATATGCGAAACTTTAGTTATTTATACGTTAGCAAACACTTTTTTCAATAAAAAATGCGTAACTTTGCAACATTTTAAGGAAAAACGAGTTTATACTAATATAATATTAAGGTATATATCTAAAAACAAAGATGAAAAAGTCGATAATAATATCAGCATTGTTTGCACTATTCTCGCTATCTACATTCGCCCAGTCAACGATGACCGACGACCAGGTGATGCAGTTTGTTGTTAAAGAACATGAGACAGGTTCGTCACAATCACAGATCGTAACCAAGCTCATGCAACGCGGTGTAGACATACAGCAGATACGCCGAGTGAGAAGCAAATACGAGCGCGATATGAAGCAAGATGGTCTTGGCGTTTCGAAGCAGAATGCAGAACAAAGCAACAGCCGATTGAGAAAAAACAACGGTAAGACTAAAGATGACCTCACAAACAACAAAACAAAAACTCCTATCACCGATAAGGCTACTGCCACTACTAAGCGTGTGCAGAACCTTCCAAAATGGCAAAAGGAATACGACGAAACAAGCGATGAGTTCACAGCTATGCAGGGTGAACTCAATGGAATATTGCCTGTAGATACAGCAGAATGGATAAACCAACTGTTGCAGGAGAAAGAAAAGGAGAGAAAGAAAGTGTTTGGTCGCGACATCTTCAACAACAAAGAATTGTCGTTTGAGCCAAATATGAATATCGCTACACCTCAGAACTATCGTCTCGGTCCTGGCGACGCAGTATTTGTAGACATATATGGTGCTTCACAAAAATCTGTTGAAGCAACAGTATCTCCTGATGGCGATATCAATATCGAAGGCTTCGGACCTGTACAGGTGAGTGGACTCACAGTGGCTCAAGCTAACGCAAAACTTCGCTCCACTTTGGGCACACGCTATAGCAGCAGCAAGATAAAGCTCAGCGTGGGTCAGACAAAGACTATCATGGTTAACGTGATGGGCGAGGTAACAGTACCTGGCACATACACCCTCTCAGCCTTTGCAACAGTATTCCATGCCCTATACATGGCTGGCGGAACCAACGACCTTGGTACTCTGCGTAATATTAAGGTATATAGACACAACAAGCTCGTTTCTGTAGTCGACATCTACGACTATATCCTCAATGGTAAGTTGACAGGCAACGTGCGTTTGGCAGACAACGATGTTATCGTGGTTGGACCTTACGACTGCTTGGTTAACATCACCGGTAAGGTTAAGAGACCTATGTTCTACGAAATGAAGCGCAACGAGAGCATGAGCTCGCTGCTGAGATATTCAGGTGGTTTTACTGGCGATGCCTATACCAAGTCTGTTAGAGTGTTAAGAAAGACTGGTAAGGAATACTCCGTATTCAATGTCAACGAGTTTGACATGTCGTCATTCCATATTGCCGATGGCGACTCTGTAAGCGTAGACTCTATATTGCCACGATATGAGAACACTGTAGAAGTGAAAGGTGCAGTATTCCGCCCTGGTATGTATCAGCTTGGCGAAAATATCAATAGCGTACGCACACTCATTGAGCAGGCTGATGGTATGACCGAGCAAGCTTTCACCAACCGTGGTGTTATGCATAGAATGAAGGCAGACCGCACACTCGAAGTATTGAGTGTAGACCTTGGTGGCATTATGAGTGGCAAGGTTGCCGACGTTCCTTTGAGAGAAAACGACGTATTGTTTGTTCCTACACGTCAGGATGCTATGGTTGAACGTACCATCACCATCCATGGCGAGGTGCAATATCCTGGTATCTATAAGTATGCTGACAATGAGACAATCGAAGACTTCATTCTTCAGGCTGGTGGACTCACCGAATCTGCATCAACAACAAAGGTTGATGTATCACGCCGTGTAAACGACCCTAAGGCAACAGTTACCGACTCTGTAATTGCAAAAACATACAGCTTTGCTTTGAAAGATGGCTTCGTTGTAGACGGAGAGCCAGGCTTTGTGCTCATGCCTTACGACGAGGTATATGTAAGAAAGAGCCCAGGATATAGCACACAGCAGAATGTAAGCGCAGAGGGCGAAGTGATGTTTGCTGGTACATACACTCTTAGCCGCCGCAATGCTCGACTCAGCGATCTCTTTAAGAAAGCAGGTGGTAGCACCGACCTTGCTTATATCAAGGGAGCCCGACTAATGCGTAAAGCCAACGAGGCTGAAAAAGCTCGTATGGAAGCTGTATTAAAAATGCAACAGGAACAACAACAGAAGAATCTCTTGCAACTTGCAGCCAGCAGTAATAATGCATCTGCTATTACTCAGACAGCAAAAGATGCAACTAATGAAGAACTTAAGAAATTCTCTGTACCTGAGGAATATCCTGTAGGTATTGACCTCGCTGAAGCATTAAAGAACCCTGGTTCTGATGCCGATATGATACTTCGTGATGGCGACCGCCTCATCGTGCCTCAATATAATGGTACTGTCAAGATTAATGGTGCTGTGATGTATGCCAATACCGTGGCTTACGAAAAAGGCAAGCGTATATCAAGCTATATCGACGAAGCAGGTGGCTTTGCAGCCGACGCTAACAAGAGCCGTGCATATATCATATATATGAATGGTAAAGTGGCAAAGGTTGGTCATGGTGCCAAGGTTCAGCCTGGTTGCGAGATTGTAGTACCAGCAAAGATGAAACGTAAGATGAGTGTTGCTGAGACCATGAGCTTGGGTAGCAGTATGTCAAGTATTGCAGCCATGATTGCAACAATTGCCAACTTGAGCAAGTAGGCTTATTCTGAGAATGCAAAAAATCCCCCAACAAAATTACAACACCATGAAATATCCTATCGGTATACAGAGTTTTGAGAAACTACGTAAGGAAGGGTTCCTATATGTAGACAAGACCAAGTATATATACGAACTTGTAGACCAAGGTGTATACTATTTTCTGAGTCGTCCGCGACGTTTCGGAAAGAGTCTTCTCATATCTACCATAGAGGCTTACTTCCAAGGAAAGAAAGAACTCTTCGACGGACTGGCTATACAGCAAGAGGAAAAAGAATGGAATTGTTATCCCATTCTACACATAGACCTCAATACAGCCAATTTCCGCGAAGAAGACAGCCTTTATACCCTACTCAATGACTATCTATGCCAATGGGAAAGCGTATATGGCACAAGAAGTTCGGAAAATACTCTTGCACTTCGCTTTAAGGGAATAATAGAAAGAGCTGCCGAGAAAGAAGGACGCAATGTGGTGATTCTTATAGACGAATACGACAAGCCTATACTGCAGACTCTACGCAACCCTGAGTTGCAAGAGAAACACCGCAACCAGCTGAAAGCCTTCTACTCTGTATTAAAGACACAAGACAAATATATCAAATTTGCCTTTATCACAGGTGTAACAAAGTTTGGAAAGGTTAGCGTGTTTAGCGACTTGAACAACTTGACCGATATATCAATGGACCCTCGCTATGCAGCTATCTGCGGTTTGACAGAAGAAGAGATTGCAATAAATTTCAAGCAAGGTATCGAAGAGTTAGCCAAGACTTACGGAGATACTATAGAAGAAACTATCGCAAAGCTAAGAGAACGATACGATGGATATCATTTCGAGGAACACACCATAGGTATATACAATCCATTCAGCGTGCTCAATGCCATGTCAAGAAAACAATACAAAGACTATTGGTTTGAGACAGGAACTCCTACTTTTCTTGTAGATTTGCTGAAAATGCACAACTATCGATTGCAAGATTTAACCACTGAGCGTGTATCGAGCGATGTCATAAATAGCATAGACTCTATGTCTACAAATCCAATACCTGCGATTTATCAAAGTGGCTATCTCACGATAACTGGCTACGATGAGAGATTCAAGAAATATTTGCTTGGCTTCCCAAACAAAGAAGTAGAAGAAGGATTCATCAATTTCTTGCTACCTCTATATTCTTCAGCAGGAACCGACTCGCCATTCATAGTAGATGAGTTTGTTCATGATGTAGAGACAGGAAAACCTGAGCAATTCATGCAACGTATGAAAGCCTTTTTTGCTGACACAAGCTATCAAGTGGTAGGCAATGCTGAGCTATATTTTCAGAACGCGATGTACTTGGTTTTCAAAATGATGGGATTCTACACGCAGGTTGAACGACCAACAAGCGATGGACGTATAGATGCGATTATCCAAACAGCAGACTATATCTACATCATAGAATGCAAACTCGACGGTTCTGCCGACGAAGCATTGGAACAAATAGCCACCAACCACTACGATGCCCCATTCGCTATGGACAAACGTAAGTTGATTAAAATAGGTATCAACTTCAGTAGCAAGACACGTGGAGTGGAAAGTTGGAAAATAGAAGAATAAAAAAGCGATATATGTACATACTAAGTTATGCATAGCAATAGTTGCAACAATTGCCAACTTGAGCAAATAACAGAAATTGTATGAACAACTATGCAGTAATGACAACTATGGCTGCATAGTTGTTATAAAACTTAAAATCAACACTTTTGCAAGACTATAGGTGTTGGTAATAGGGAAATGGGATAAATTATTAAAAAAAACTTATATGCAACAAATGGAAAAAAATACACAACTGAAACAAATGGATTTAATATCATTTGTAAAAATCATAAAAAAACACAAAAAGATTTTTAGCAAAGCATTGTCTATAGTCTTTATCATTTCCACTATATATATATATTCTGTGCCAAGATATTATACCACAGAAACATCTCTTGCCCCAGAAGTAGAATCAAATTCTTTTTCTGGAAGTCAATTGAGTTCTATTGCATCATCTTTTGGTATAGATTTTAACAATATGAATTCTACAGATGCTATTACTCCCTTATTATATCCGTCTCTGATGGACGATGATAAATTCATCGTCGACTTGTTTAAAATAAAAATTCGAACAATAGACAATACTATAACAACAGATTACTATTCTTTTTTAACCAAATATAAAAAATCTTCATGGATTAGCAATAGTTTAGAAGGAATCACTTCTTTTTTAAAGCCTTCCAACACCACAAACAATGCGTACGATGCTGCAAAAACACCTTATTGTCTATCTAAAAAAGATGCAGAAATTGTTTCTGAGATAAAAAGGGATATTCGCATTTCTTCAGACAAGACTACTGGTGTTATTACCGTCTTTGCTACTGCACAAGATCCATTGGTTTGCCAAATCTTGGCTGACTCTGTAACACAGAAACTCAAAACTTTCATTATCAAATACCGTACTGCAAAAGCAAAAGAAGACGTAGAACACTATAAGCGCCTAATGGATGAATCGCTGGCCATTTATAGAAAAGCGCGCAACCAATATGCTAATTATGCAGACGCTAACAACGAGGTAATGTTGGAAAGCGTAAAATCGAAATTAGAAGAGTTGGAAAATGATATGCAACTGAAGTATAACCAGTACACATCATACAACACCCAATATCAAATAGCTATTGCAAAACTAAGAGAAAAAACTCCTGTCTTCACGAAGCTACAAGGAGCAAGTGTTCCACAGAAGCCTGCAGGCCCAAAACGCATATTGACGATTATCGGTGCTCTGCTTTTCACATTCTTTGTAATTCTGGCAATAATAATAAGCAAGCAATTATTAAAAGAGAGTAAATAACAATAGAGATGTTGCACACTTTCCTTTTTTTAGCATTTATACTAATAGAGGTGTTTGTTTTGACATATATCGAACGCATCTCTTGGGGCACATTATATACTCCCCTGACATGTTTAATGCTACCATACTTGTTAGTTTTACTCTGCACAATGGCAATATCAGGACATTTCCATTTTGTAGCGTTTTACTATCCAAGTATTTTTATATGGAATATCGGCTTATTTCTTTTTGCCATACCAAGCTACATACTATCTTTAGCCACTAAAAAATACCCCATATATTTCAGTCAAAGAATTAAAGAAGAACGATATCCTATCTTCTTAGGCATTTTGTCTATTCTGATTTCTTTGCTTTTTATTGTTCGTTTCTATATGACAATAAAAAGCAGCATCTATATGTTTGGAACAGATGATTTTGCTGAAGATTTTGCCGGACATGGCATTTGGGCTCACTTGCGCGATATGGTGATGCCTCTCTTGATAATAGCCATTTACTTTGTAAGCAAGAAGAATTGGTGGTTATGGGGCATAATCCTTGCCTTATTAACTATCCAAGTGCTATATATGGTAAAAGGATCCATCATCATATCAGCAGTTTCTGGCATATGTATTAGGCTATACGCTCACAAAATGCGTCTAAATATAAGCCTTGTGCTTAAAGCTCTTTTCGGGGCTTTTGCATTGTTCTTAATAGTTTATATGGTTTTGCCACTAATGGGAAAAGAAAACGGACAAGAACAAGCCAACATGCAATTGGTGGAGTTTGTGACCGAACATTTTTTGCATTATTTCACCAGTGGTACATTAGGACTAAGCTATGACCTTCAGCTCAACTGTCCAGACAAAGGAGATTTTGAAATATTATTATCACAATTTGTCAACATCTATAAATATATCGTTGGAGATAAAGCCTTGTTGTCGCCTGTTAACCCTATATACCTAAATACTGGTATCACGCTTACCAATGTGAGGACATTCTTCGGTACAATGTATATTTATTGCAATAGTTTTCAATTCGTATGCTACACTCTTATCTTTAGCTTCATCATGTATTCCGTAAAATTGATAGCTCACCATAGCGAGAGTGTCTTCGTATATGCAATTCTTTGCTACTATTGTGGTCTGCTGGCTATGGGTTGGTTTGAATTCTATTTTTTTCATTTAGCAGTATTAGAAGTTCCAATAATAACAATGATACTATTTCTGATTACAAAAATAAAAATTAAAAACAAAGCAGAATAAGATAATGAGTCTAAAAGGTAATTTCATATATAGCACCATACTGACATTCAGCACATATCTTGTTCCGCTGATGGTATTCCCATATATAAGCAGAATATTGGGAGTAGATAGTATTGGAGCTATCGACACCGTTGACAACATCATTGACTATTGCATACTATTCTCAATGATGGGTATGTCGACTTTGGGAATAAGAGAAATAGCAAAATACAAGAACGACAAAAAGCGTCTACAGGAAACCTTTAACAACCTGTTTTGGCTAAATGTCATTTCAACAATTGTAGTCTTCTTATTTCTAATAGTTGCAACAATATGTATTCCTACTCTTCAACAACGAATAGTTCTGTTAACAATCGGATCATTCAAATTGTTTGCAAACCTATTTTGGATAGAGTGGTTCTATCGTGGATTAGAAGATTTTAAGTATATAACCATTCGCTCTGTCATTGTCAGATTGCTTTTTATAGTATCTGTCTTTGTCTTCATTAAAGAAAAGTCTGACTTTACACTATATTATATATTGTTTGTTAGCATTGTTATCATTAACGCAATATGCAACTGGACATATAAGAGAAACAAAGTGTCTCTTCGTTTTAAGCATATTGCCCTGAAAACTTATGCTAAACCATTTATTATATTAGGTATTTTTGCCATGCTCTCAGCAATATATACGAAACTTTCCATTCCTGTGCTAAGTTTCACTTGTGGCGATACAGAAGCAGGATATTATGCTACTGCCACAAGAATGTATCAGGTGGTCATTGCGCTCATTTCTTCCCTAATCAGTGTTTTGATACCACGCATGAGCGTTTTGATCAGAGAAGGCAATTATACAGAAATATCACATTTATTTGAGTTTGCATTTAAATTGCTCTTTTTCATATCATTACCTATAATTTGGTATGTAGAGTTCTTGGCTCCTGATATAATTATGATATTTGCAGGAAGCGGATTTGAACAAGCAGCTATACCTATGCGAATAGTTATATTTCAGGTATTGATAATAGGCTCAGAACAAATCTATATAATGCAACTACTCATTCCACTAAATAAAGACAAGAAAGTAGCAGTAGCAGGACTTTGCGGAGTCATAACATGGGCAATATTAAGCACTATCCTCGTTCCACTTTGGCATGGTATCGGAACTTCTATAGTTTGGGTTGCCACAGAATCTGTTGTCTTGCTAATATCAATATACTATATAAAAAAAGCTATGGGATATCACTACCCGTGGAAACTTTTCTTCCTATCATGCATAGAAAGCATACCATACGCTGTTATGGGAGGAAGTTTGCTTCTACTCGTTGACCAAACATATCTCCGAGCAGTTCTTATCACTATTTCGTTTATCATATATTCTATTTTCTTATGGCACAAAAAGTAGATTCTTGCACAGTAGGTATAGTAACATTCAACCCTGATGCAATTAGACTAAAAGCAAACATAGACAACATCCTTAAAAATACTACAAAAGCCAATATCGTCGTTGCAGATAATGGATCAAAGAATATAGATGAAATAAAAAACATCATTGCAAGCAATCCCCAAATAGTATTACTGCCTTTGAATGAAAACAAAGGTATCGCATTTGCACTGAATAGAATTTTCGAAAAGGCTATTGAACAACATCATGACTGGGTGCTGACATTAGATCAAGATTCTGTAGCACAACCAAATCTGATAGATGTTCTTATGTCTTATAAACAAAAACAAGGAGTCGGCATCCTATGTCCAAGAATAGAAGATAGGAACATGGGACGACAATATGCCACTAATACTTATAGTGTGGATGACATAGAAATGTGTGTAACATCTGGCAATTTGGTAAATGTAGAATCATGGAAAAGTGTACAAGGCTACAACGAGTCTTTATTTATAGACGGTGTAGACTTTGATTTCTGTATCAAGCTGAGAGCTAAAGGATACAAGATTTTAAGGCTTAACTCTGTATATATCCTACACGAGGTGGGACATGGACACCTGATTCATATTTTCGGAAGAAATTTAGCTGCTATGAATCATTCACACATTCGGTTGTACTATATTGTCAGAAACTACCTATATCTCGGAAAACAATACCAGCAAAAGAGAAAATGGATATCAGAAGTTGCCAAACGAATGTTTATCGTTACATGCTTTGAACATAACAGATTAAAAAAATGGAAATACATGCTTAAAGGCATTATTGACTTTAAGAAAAATAGATTTGGCAAAATCAGATAATTTTTCAATATAGAACACCATTCTAACTTCATTTAAACACCATTCAAACATAATTAAAAAAACGCTATTATGAAAGAAATCGCTATTTTTTGCGTAACATACAATTCTTATAAAGAACTATCAACATTTATATCAAGTGTTGATAAGGCTTCAAAATTGGTACAAGGTAAAGCCAATGTCTCAATCTTCATCAAAGACAACACATCTGAAAACTACCAGAGCATAACCCCTCAGTCAAAATATTGTAACATTCAAGTTCTTGCCGACCACAACAACAATGGCTACTTTGGTGGTGTCAGGGAATTGATGAAAGGTGTAGATTTGAATAAGTATGATTTTTATATCATCAGCAATATTGATTTGGAATTAGACGAGCATTGCTTTGAAAACCTCTGTAATCTAAACATAAAAGAAGATACAGGATGGATTGCACCACAAATATACTCTTCATTTGAAAAGCGCGACAAAAATCCGAGAAACTTGCAGCGATATTCACTAACAAGGCTTAGGATAATAAAAATACTATACAAATTTCCACTGCTTAATCTCTTGTACACACAGACTGCATACAAGAGAAAGCGTTATCAAAAACATAAAGACGGAATAGAGATATATGCAGGTCATGGTTCGTTTATAATCTTGACAAAAGAATTCTATAAGAGATGCGGCATCATCAACTATCCTATCTTCCTTTTTGGAGAGGAAATATATCTTGGCGAGACTTGCTCAAGAGCAGGACTCAAGGTTATTTATGAGCCAAGTATTAAGATTCTTGATAGCGAACATGTTTCTACAAAAGCACTAAAAAAAGATTTCTACAATCGTTGCAACTTAGAAGCCATTAATTATCTAATAAAGAACTATTACTAAATAGAATCCGACTTGTAAGTACTAAAGGTGATAAGATTGATGTTCGAAAAGGTAGAAGATAACAACATAATTGACATTAATAAAATATGAGTTAATTATCAACCTAAGTACTACTTAGTGTTACTGCAGTTTTAGCTAACTGGTACACCTGTATCAGCTTACTGAAACTGCAGTAACAAGTAAAAAAAGAAATATCAACTGCACTAATTCGTCAATGGTATGATTAAACAGGTAATAGCCTGCATACTCTTACACCATGCCACGGATTTCTCCCTCAGTGAATTTCCTATCATCTCATTTAAACGAGGAATTAGAGAATAATTGACACTTTTAATCGAATACTACAAATGAGAATTGGTCAATTCTACAAAAATCAGTAATTTATGCAAAAAATAAACAAACGAAAGCAATATAAAGCTTTTTAAATCGTTTATTTAATGAGGATAGATATAAAAATAACATAAAAAATGAATATTAAAATTGCTGTTATAGGACTCGGATATGTTGGCCTGCCGTTGGCACGTCTTTTCTCTACAAAGTACGCTACTGTTGGCTTTGACATGAACAAACATCGTGTAGACGAGCTCATGCAAGGGCATGATTCCACGTTGGAAGTTTCTGACGAATTGCTTGACGATGCTATACATAATCATAACTTTGTTTGTTCAACCAACCTCGATGATATACGCGACTGCAACTTCTATGTTGTAGCTGTGCCTACACCCGTTGATAACAACAATCATCCCGACCTAAAGCCACTATGGGGTGCTAGCGAAACTGTTGGTAAGGTCATTAACAAGGGCGATATCGTTGTGTACGAGTCAACCGTTTATCCCGGCGTGACAGAAGAAGAGTGTCTGCCCGTTGTGGAGCGTGTGAGCGGACTGAAGTATAACGAAGACTTCTTTGCCGGTTACAGTCCTGAGCGAATCAATCCGGGCGATAAGCTCCATACTGTAGAGAAGATTAAGAAAGTAACCTCTGGTTCTACACCAGAAGTGGCCGACATTGTGGATAATGTTTACAACTCGGTACTTATCAACGGTACACACAAGGCGCCAAGCATCCGTGTGGCTGAGGCTTCCAAGATAATCGAGAATTCACAGCGCGATGTTAACATCGCCTTCATGAATGAGCTCGCCAAGATATTCAACGCTATGGGCATAGACACCAATGACGTTATTGAGGCTGCTGCTTCTAAATGGAACTTCATTAAGCTCAAGCCAGGTTTGGTAGGCGGACATTGTATCAGTGTAGACCCTTACTATCTCATCCAAAAAGCGCAGGTATATGGTGTGCTTCCGCGTGTTATGTTTGCTGCTCGTCGACTGAATGATGGCATGGGCGACTATGTTGCTAATCAGGTAATCAAGTGTATGAACAAGAAAGGCATTCTCGTGAAAGATGCCAAGATACTCATCCTTGGTATCACGTTCAAGGAAAATTGTCCCGACACACGCAACACTAAGGTGGTGGACATTTATCATACACTTAGCGAATATACCAACAACATCGATGTGTACGATCCGTGGGCAAATGCTGATAAGGTAGACCATGAGTATGGTATAAGCATCAAGACACAGTTGCCTAACGAGAAGTACGACGCAGTAATCCTTGCCGTTGCCCACAATGAGTTCAAAGATATCGACTTCTCTGCCATTCGTACAACCAATAGCGTGTTGTATGACGTTAAGGGTGTATTATCGCGCGATATCATAGACGCACGCCTTTAAAACATAATGATAGACATCATGAGCAATCCTAAGATAACAGTAGTTTGTCCCATATATCAAGAGCGCAGATTCATAGAAGGACTTCTTGAGAGCATAACTCTACAAGACTATCCTAAAGATTGTATGGAGGTGTTCCTTATTGATGGTATGAGCAAAGATGGCACACGTGAGTTTATCACGGAGTATGCCAAGACACATCCGTTCTTTAAGCTCATTGACAATCCTCAACGAACTGTTCCATACGCTCTCAATAATGGTATCGCTCAGGCTACGGGTGATGTAATAATACGCATAGATGCACATTGCAAATATCCTGTCGACTACTTCTCTCAGCTTGTTAGTTATCTTTATGAACTTAAAGCCGATAATGTAGGTGGCGTATGCAACACGCTTCCTGCAAATGACAGCACCAAAGCACTTGCCATAGCCCAGTGCTTATGTCATCCATTCGGTGTTGGCGGATCTGACTTCCGTATCGGAGCAAACAAGATAAAGCAGGTAGACACCGTGCCTTTTGGTTGTTTCCATCGTAGTCTGTTCGATAAGATTGGTATGTTTGATATAGAACTAACGAGAAATCAAGACGACGAATTCAATGGACGAATAATCAAAAATGGAGGAAAGATATTCCTTATCCCAGATATCGTTATTGAGTATGCTGCTCGCGACACTATTGAAAAGACGCGTCGCATGTATTGGCAGTATGGATTGTTCAAACCATTGGTAAATAGCAAACTCGGGACCCCTGCAACTATTCGTCAATTCTTCCCTATGCTTTTCTGTATAGGTATAGTATTTGGAGCGTTGCTAAGTTTTGCTTCGCCAATCATAGCCTACATTTATCTGATTGTTATGACCATATATTTTGTTATTGGCTTCACAGTTGGCATAAAGACAGCATTGCATCAAAAGCGCCTTGCTTTAACCTTTTATATGCCATACATCTTTTTAAATCTTCACCTTAGTTATGGCTTTGGTTATATAAAAGGTTTGTACAAGGTGTTGACGAACAAAAAAATGATAGTAAACGTAAATAGATAATAAATATGAAAATACCGTTTTCACCCCCATATATCGATGATGATGTAATAAACGAAGTGACCGAATCATTGCGTTCTGGCTGGATTACCACAGGTCCTAAGGTGAAGGCACTTGAAGAAGAAATATGTAAAATATCGGGCGCAAACCGCGCTCTGGGTGTCAACTCGTGGACATCGGGCGCCATTCTGGTGCTACGTTGGCTCGGACTGCAGCCCGGCGACGAGGTTATAGTGCCGGCATACACCTATTCGGCTACAGCTCTTGCCGTGCTTTGGGCTGGTGGCAAGCCTGTGATGGTTGATTCGGGTGACGACTTCAACATCTCTGTTGAGGCCATCCGTCATGCTATCACACCGCGCACAAAAGCCATCCTGCCAGTAGATATCGCAGGATTTCCTTGCGACTACAAGGCTATCATGTCGCTTGTAGCCGAACCTAAGGTTAAGGCATTGTTCAATGCTACATCTGACATACAGCGCAAGTTGGGTCGCATCATCGTTATCAGCGATTCGGCTCACTCCATCGGCGCCCACTACGAAGGTCGTCGCTCAGGCTCAGAGACCGACATTGCCATATTCTCTCTTCATGCTGTGAAGAATATTACAACAGCTGAAGGCGGAGCTATCTGTCTGAACATGCCTGCTCCGTTCGACAACGACGAGCTATATGCAGAAATGCGTCTGCTCTCGTTAAATTGCCAAACAAAGGATGCCTTTACAAAGTCTAAGGCTGGCGGTTGGCGCTACGACATCATTGGGCAAGGCATGAAGTGCAATCTTGCCGATGTAAATGCAGCAATCGGCTTGGCGCAGATTCGCAAGTATGAGGAGTTACTAAAGGAGCGTAAACGTGTATTCACACGCTACAACAACGCTCTAAAGCAGTATGCATGGGCACTTACGCCTCCTGCAGAGACACCGACTAAAGAAAGTTCTTACCATGTATATGCGCTTCGTATCAATGGTGTCACAGAGCAGCAGCGCGATGAGATAATACAGGAAATATCAAAAGCAAATGTGGCAGTAAACGTTCACTTCATTCCGATGCCTATGCTAACACTCTTCCGTGACTTAGGCTACGACATCAACGACTATCCACAAGCTTACCGTAACTATGCTCACGAGATTTCGCTGCCTATATATCCGCAGCTAACCAATGAGCAAGCCGACTTCGTGGTGCAGACCGTCGTAGAGGCATACAATAAAGTAATGGGCAAATAAGACGTGGGTATGACAAGACTTCTTGATTTCATCTTCTCGCTTTGCGGACTAATATTGCTTTCGCCCTTGTTTCTCGTGCTCTACGTGCTGATACGTATGGAGAGCAAGGGCGGCGGATTCTACTCACAAGAGCGTGTGGGGCTTAATGGTGTGCCCTTCCGACTATATAAGTTTCGCTCTATGCGTGTCGGATCAGACCTTAAGGGACTCATCACTATTGGCGAACGCGACAACCGCATCACACGCACCGGACTCTTTATACGTAAATATAAGCTCGATGAACTGCCACAGCTTTGGAATGTGCTCATAGGCGATATGAGTCTGGTAGGACCACGTCCTGAAGTTGAAAAATACACACGCCTCTATACACCTGAACAACAGCGAGTACTGAGCGTGCGTCCTGGCATCACCGATTGGGCTTCTATAGAATATATCGACGAGAACCGCATCCTCGGTGAGGCTGCCGACCCCGATAAGGCATATATCGAACAGATAATGCCCGACAAGATAGCACTGAACATGCGCTACATCAACCACCACACCGTAGGTGAGTATTTCCGCATTATTTTTGCCACTTTATTCAATATAGGCAAATAAACAGCCTTTATACTAAGGCTAAAAGTTAAGGTGCTATTCGCATAAACATTACTTAAGAAATGTAATATATCGACTTTATTTACGTTTCTTTAATTAAAGACTTAATAATGAACTTTACGAATAAACTTATAAACTGGTACTTCAACAAGAAATCGCTACCTTATTGGTGTATATTTCTTTTCGATAGTGCCATTGTCTTCTTCTCATTTCTACTTGTCTACCAGCAGACTTACGGTGGAGTGAAGACACTTAGCATATTGTGGCAGCTATGTTCACTTTGCGCCATATTCTCAGCCTTCTATGGTATAGGCTTCAAGCTCTTCCATACATACGACGGCATACTGCGCTACTCTTCATTTGTCGATCTGCAGCGTGTGGGATATGCATCGCTTGTAGGCTGTGTGCTTTCTTATTTGGGTCACTTCGTATTGTTGCAGTTCGACTATTTTCAAGAGGTATATGTTGGTGGACACCAAATAGCAATAGCATCTATTATAAGTGTGCTGTTATTGTGGGCTATACGAGTATTGGTAAAGACTGTCTACGATGTATCTATAGACAAGTTTAATGCCAGAGCTACACTGATATATGGTGTAACCAATGGCGGCATGGGACTTGCTAAACAAGTACGCAACGACAAAACACTAAAGATGTCGCTTGCAGGATTTATCAGTGAAGATAAGCATATTAAGCATAGTATGCTTATGGGACTGAAAGTATATCCACTCAACTCTAATCTGATAAATATCATACGTAAGCACCATATAGAATGTCTACTCGTTGCACGAGGAGCTCTCGAATCGTTTCGCAATAATAAGGAAGTGCAAGACTTGCTGCTTTCTGAGGATGTTCATATCTACATTCCTAAAGCCAACGAATGGAATCCTACGCTTCACGAGCCACAACAGCTTAAGGAAGTGAGCATCGAGGATCTTCTGCCAAGAGATGAAATAACTATCGATATGGAAAGTGTGGGCGCCATGCTGAATGGTAAACGTATCCTAATAACTGGTTCGGCAGGAAGTATTGGAAGCGAGATGGTAAGACAAATCGCTAAATATAGTCCATCGGAATTAATTCTTATCGACAGTGCTGAAACTCCACAACACGACATCCGTCTGATGATGGCAAAACGGTTTCCTACCATCAAAGCTGAAACTATAGTAACTACCATCTGTAGCAAGTCGCGCATGGAACATATCTTTAAGACTTTTATGCCTGACTATGTCTTCCACGCTGCAGCCTACAAGCATGTGCCTATGATGGAGAACAATCCATGCGAGAGTATCCAAAACAATGTGTATGGCACTAAAATCTTGGCAGATCTATCGGTAAAATATGGAGTAAAAAAGTTTGTTATGATTTCGACAGACAAAGCTGTAAACCCAACCAATGTCATGGGATGTTCAAAACGTATCTGCGAAGTCTATGTGCAAAGTCTAAACAAAGCTATAAAAGAAGGTTGTGTGAAAGGTGTTACCCAGTTCGTGACTACACGATTTGGCAATGTGCTTGGCTCTAATGGCTCGGTAATACCTCTATTTAAGAAACAAATTAGAAATGGTGGTCCTGTTACGGTTACCGATCCTAATATCATTCGTTTCTTCATGCTCATCCCTGAGGCTTGCAAGTTAGTATTAGAGGCTGGCACAAAGGGTAATGGTGGAGAGATATTTGTTTTCGACATGGGAAAACCTGTCAGAATAGCAGACCTTGCACAACGAATGATAAACTTGAGTGGTGCCAAGAATGTAGAAATCAAATATACTGGATTAAGAGCGGGTGAGAAACTCTATGAGGAAGTTCTTAACGATAAAGAATCTACAAAACCTTCTTTCAATAACAAAATCAGAATAGCAGAGGTGCGTGAATATGATTATTCTGAGGTTTGTAGAAAAATTGATAGTTTGATCGAAACAAGCAAGCTATACGATGATATGGCCACTGTAAAGAAGATGAAGGAGATAGTGCCTGAGTTTAAGAGCAACAACTCTATATATGAGGTGTTAGACACTGCAAAAGCTTAGCATAAGCTATTGCCATATATCACCACAAACAATATCATCCACCACCCAAGCATCGCCACCGCTTGCGTATTTGCAAAAAGCGATACTAAAATAATATAGCCATAGGCTTAGGACTCATCCTAAACCTATGGCTTTATATTTATTCGTAGCGACGAATGTCGTTGTCGTTGCAGCAAAACACTTAGAAGCGCTTAAACTTCAATCGTAGTGTCTTCGAACGCAATATCATCTTGCTGCCATTGAGTTTCTCTTTTACAAACTCTTCCTCAAGATTGTTTATGCCATATGGTGCTAGCAGAGTTGGGTCTTCGATAGGATGATCGCCACCATTGTCGCCATTATCCTGATGCCAGTTGTCCTTATATGGGGTATGTGTAACTATCTTGTCGCGCGTCTGGTTAAAGCGCAGATAGTAGCCATGTAGGTTATCGTTGTCTATGTCGCGCACACTGATAAGCTTGTATTGCACACCCCAGAATACACGTTTCTTCGATAGATCACAAGTTCCGCCTGTAGCGAGAGTATCTACGCGCTCTAAGTGCCAAAAGCCATCGAAGTCGCCATTGTCGCTGGTTTCTATCTCGCACGAGGCAAGAGAGACTATAGCGAGGGTGACTATTATTGTTTTTAATAATCCTTTTGTTGCCATTGTTTTAATATATTATATTGCAAGGATGAGTGAAATTCTACCTCTGCCAACTATTTCTTTGATAGCAGTCCGCTTTTTGTTACTGTGAGTTGGAAGCCTGCGTTGTGACCATACATCTTCTCACTACCAAAATCCATGGCGTAGCCTCCTTTGACTGTCCAATTGTGGTGAAACTTATACTTTGCCTCTACAAGGAAGCTAAAGTTGTCGTATGCTTTTAGAAATGGATTACCATATGTTCCCCACCCTTTCTGATATGTTGTGAGCACACGATAGTCGAGACATTTCGTTGGCGAGCCTTCCATACCGAAGTGGAACGCATAGAAGCGGTTATTATTCACGTTGATAATGCCATCGGTGTTATATATCGGTGATCGGTAAAGAGGGTTGCCCATGACCTGTCCCCAATGTTGCCATCCTGGGTATATGCTATGGTTGTAATAGTCATCAATGCCTGCTATGTGGTCGCCAATGTTCTGGGTGCGGTCGTGGTTGTATGGACCACTCTGATATTTGGTATATATATACTCAAGAACCAAGCTGCGAAGCCATGTGCCGTACTTCATATCAAACTGCGCACCAAACATCATATCCTTCAGACTATACATGAAATAGCGATGCTTCTGCTTTGTGTTCCATTGCTCACCTTCACCATAGCCGTTGTAGTCGAGAAGAAACATCTGACTGTGGTCTTCGAAATAGTGGTCGGCATATAGCGATAGGCGCCATAGGTCGGTATCGTAGTTAAGACGTGCCAACCAGCTACCCAATTGGTTGCCTGCATCGTTGGTATATAGACCATCTGTGGCATCGCTACCACCCGGTATAAAGGCATTCCAGAAGCCCTTTATGCCACTGTCTGTAGGTATGCGCACCATATTTCCATTATCGTCTGGACGATATGGCTTGCCACCAAACTCGCATGCCATCTCCAAGCCAAGTTCAAGGCTGAGGGGGAAGAACGAGTCCTCATTGCCAATCTTCAGATATCCTGCCTTTGAGTGGTAGAGGACATGATCGGCATATTTCTGTTGCTTGTTGGTAAACTCGTGTTGCCACCCATCGTCGGTCATCATGCCGTAGGCTACATGTCCTTTAAGGTGGAGCCAACGTTTTGTCCATGGTATGGTCCAATATTCAGGCAATGCGATACGCACCTGTGGCACAGGGCGTGCATTGACGCCTAATGTTTGCGAACCACTACTTAGCGTCTGGCTCTTCAGTTCCATAGGATATTCCTTAGCTCCTACCGAGAGTACACCGTGCAACCATCGTGCTTCGGCAAAAGCCTGCTGCACCACCAAGTTTGATGTATAGTTTACTGGCACTGCCACATCTATTCCATAGCCTACTGCCCAACGGCGTGCCGAATCGCTGGATAGTGGACGTATCACAGCTCCACGCATATAGCCATTAAATTCGTCAAGCGAGCTCAGACCATGCTTATTAGCATTTAGCCATAGTGGAGTCTTACCCTTAGATATAGAGGTTTGCATCTCTACCTCGTAGCCAACGTTATTGTCCAATCGTTGTTTAGATGGCACACGTTCATCGTACTCCTGCCATAGATACTGAGCGCTTGCTGGCTTCAAGATACCTATAAGCATTGTCATGGCCAAAGATAGTTTTCTTATTGTCATGTCTTTAATGATATTTCTTATTTTGTAGTTTATTTCTGCAAAGTTACATAAAATTACGCCAAATACTTGTCCTATAGAAAAAAATCTTATTATCTGAGCCCACTTTAAAAAGGGGCATATTTTAAAGTGGGCTCAATTCTTTTATATTTTGATAAGCATCCTTTGCAATATTTATCGTAGAATAGCGTTATTATATATAATAACAATGTGATAATATGGAGATTTTAATCTTTGGGGCGACAAAAGAAATGCAGAAAGACAAATATATATATGATGATATGAGCGAACTTGAGAATTATGCAAAGCGTGTATTAGACTTTTTAATTGCTTTGGTATCAATAGTTTTGCTTTCACCATTATTCCTAATATGTTATATTGCCGTGCGCCACGAAGATGGTGGAGCAGCAATATTCAAGCAAGAACGCATAGGAAGATTCGGCAGACCATTTTATATATATAAGTTTCGCAGCATGAGATTAGATGCCGAGGAAAATGGTCCAGCCCTTTATCAGCACGAAAGCGATGAGCGCATGACAAAGGTTGGCAAATTTCTTCGCGAGCATCATCTTGACGAGTTGCCTCAGCTTTGGAATGTCCTTATTGGCGATATGGCTTTCATTGGTCCACGACCTGAGCGTAAGTATTATATCGACCAGATTATGGAGCACGACCCACGCTATCGCTATCTATATCAGATACGCCCAGGTGTCACATCTTATGCCACTCTATATAATGGCTATACCGACACTATGGAAAAGATGCTTCGCCGTCTTGAGCTCGACCTCTACTATCTTGAGCATCGCTCATGGTGGTTTGACTTCAAGATTCTTGCAAAGACATTTATAAACATTGTGTTTGGAAAGAAATTCTAACACATAAAAAAACAACCTTCATACCTTATAAAACAATAATGGTGTACCACTGGCGCTAAAAGCCTAATGGTACACCATTTTTCATTTCTCACAGATATTCTATTTCTGATTATATTAGCCTATCAGAACTTGCGGAATGTAAGACACAAGGTTTCTGATTTTAATCGCATTTTCTTGCCAGTGAGCTGCAACACTTCGAAAGTGTCGTTGAGTTTGCAAATACCATAAGGAAGCAACACTAGAAAGAGATGTTGCCAAAGCTGCTGATACCATATATATATTCCTCTCATAATATAGTATTAACGTATTTTTACCTTTTTATTATAATAGGTCTCATATTATAACATTCTATTAGCCAACACAAAAAGCATGATGTAGGGAAATTCCCCTATGGTTTAGGGAAAAACCTTTTGGATGGTTTTAAATAATGCCTATCTTTGCAGAAGATAAGAAACATGTGAAACAAATAAAAACTCTACGCATATGAAAAAGATATTATTAGCCCTTGTGGCATTGCTAACGCTGACAACTTCAGCACAGGCTATGAGTTATGAGCAAGCTCGCGAGCGTGCTTTGTTCTTGACAGACAAGATGGCTTACGAGCTCAACCTCACCGACGACCAGTATGAGGCAGCCTACGAGATTAACCTCGACTATCTGATGACGGTGAATACCTACGACGACCTATATGGTGATTATTGGCGTCAGCGCAATCTCGACCTTAGCTACATACTCCTCGATTGGCAGTATCGCTCGTTCTGCGCAGCTTCATATTTCTATCGTCCAATATATTGGAATGCAGGATGCTGGCACTTTGGTATCTATGCTCGATATCCACATCGCACATATTTCTACTTCGGTCGCCCTCACTTCTATGCAGTTTATCGTGGCGGACATAGTTGGCGCACAAATGGTGGTAGATCATGGTATCATGGCAGAACTTATGGTGGACCACATCCTGGTTCTGACAGAAGATGGGGTATGAGAGATGGCTTCGATCGTGGCGACTATGGTCATGGATACCATGGTAACAAGCCTGCACGATTTGGCAATGGTAGTCAGAATCATGGACAAGCCATTGGTAACAGATATTTTGGTAGCGGCGACCGCGGAAGTAGCACACGCAATAATACTGACAAAGGTTCTTCTTCAGTAAACGGTAGACCAAGCAGCAATGGTGGATTCAGATTTGGAGGAAGTTCATCGACAACCACTCCTAACCGCACCTTCACTCCTACCAATGGCAATTCTACAAACAATCGTGTAAATAGCTCTACATCAAGTAGCACTCCTACTCGCACCTTTGGTGGTAGCAGATCAACAAGCTCTTCATCATTCGGTGGCAGCAGCTCATCATCAAGCAACCGTTCGTTTGGTGGCAGCATCTCTTCATCAAGCAACCGTTCGTTTGGCGGCAGCAGCTCTTCATCAAGCAACCGTTCGTTTGGCGGCAACAGCTCTTCATCAAGCAACCGTTCATTTGGTGGCAGCAGCTCATCATCAAGCAACCGTTCATTTGGTGGCAGCAGCTCATCATCAAGCAACCGCTCATTTGGCGGCTTTAGCCGTTCATCAAGCACACGTTCTTCTGTAGGTGGTGGTGCGAGCAATGGTGGTAGCCACTTTGGTGGAAGAAGATAACTCTCTCAATAGCACTTTCTCTAAATTGATATAAATAAAAAAGGCAGGTGTCTGCTCCAAGAAATTGAAAACGACACCTGCCTTATTTCTTTTATAGCGATAATTCTATCACATCGGCGTTCTTCATTTTCTGAATCTCATTCATTGGCTTACCAGTATACACACTCTGTATAGCCTTATTGATGATGCCATGACCTACGGCAAGCACCACCTTGTTGGGATATTCAGCCTTTAGCCATTCCATAAACTTGCTGGCACGAGTCTTCATATCTGCCAATGACTCTATATCATCGGGCCATGTTTTATCCTTAAGGTCAGGAATAAACTTACCAGTAAAACTTCCCCAGTCACGCTCACGAAGCAGAGGTGTGGTGCGAACTTGCATGCCATGTGGCTCTGCAATAATCTCGCAAGTCTCGATAGAGCGATATAAGTCGCTCGAAACAAAGGCATCAATCTTTGCATCCTTCATACGCAAAGCCACCTCATGTGCCTGTTCCCTACCCTTATCATTGAGCATGCCAGGAGTTTGTCCTTGCAATATCTGCTTCACATTGTCCACGGTCTCGCCATGGCGCACTAAATATAATTTTGTCATACCCAAAGTGTGTTTTTATATTTCGAGAGGCAAAAGTACTAAAAATAATTGCTACTTTGCAAATAAGTTGTTATTTTTGCATCTGTCATAGATTATTATATTATCACACACGTCATAATCAAGCTAAAATTACAAACTAAATCATGAAAGTACTACAAGGTTCAGCATTCAGAGCCATCTGCTCTATTATAGTAGGAGCATTGTTGGTGAAATATAGAGAACAGACTGTGACATGGATAACCATTGCGATGGGAGTATTGTTTTTCCTCTCTGGTTTAATTTCATGCCTAATATACTTTTCGCAGAAGCGTCATGCCGACGATCCTCAGCTCTTTGATGCCAATGGCAACCAGATTCTTGGCACAAAGCCACAATTCCCAATAGCAGGCATAGGTAGCATCATACTTGGTATTGTTCTCGCCATGATGCCTGCAACATTCATCACCGGACTGATGTATGTATTGGCAGCAATATTGATTGTTGGTGCCCTAAACCAATTCTTCACTCTTGCTTCTGCCACACGCTTTGCTCGTATTGGCTTGGTATGGTGGTTGATGCCTTCGTTGGTATTGCTTGTTGGCATAATAGCCGTAGTGCGACCTTCCACAATAGCCAGTGCTCCATTGTTCGTCATTGGCTGGTGTATGATGCTCTATGGTATGATAGAATGTATCAACGCCATAAAGATATATAGAGTAAAAAAGGCATTCGAAAAACTTGCCAAGACAGCCGACGAAGCTATGACAACTGAAGCAGAAGACACATCAGCAGGCGAAGCTATAGAAGAGAAATAAGAAATAGAAATAATATAAAAGACAAGCACCATGCTATGGAGAGCAAATCTCGCATGCATGGTGCTTATTTTATTTATATCATTAACGAGCTGTTATTCCTTAGGAATAATGCCTTCGATATACTTACACAATATAGCAATACCCTTAGCATTCTCACCACCTTGTGGTATTATTAGGTCGGCATATCGCTTTGTAGGCTCAATAAACTGCTCGTGCATAGGCTTGAGCACTTCCAAGTAGCGATCAACAACCATGCTGACTGTTCGTCCACGGTCGATAGTATCGCGCTGTATGTTGCGTATCAGTCGCTCATCAGGGTCGCAATCCACGAATATCTTTAAGTCCATAAGGTCGCGAAGCTTCTTGTTGAGCAATGTCATGATACCCTCGATAATGATAACAGGCTTTGGCTCTACATGTATTGTCTCAGGCAAGCGGTTGCACTTGAGATACGAATATGTAGGTTGCTCAATAGCTCTACCCTCTCGAAGTTCGTGCACCTGCTTGTGCAAGAGTTTCCAGTCGAAAGCATCAGGATGGTCGAAATTGATGGCATGGCGTTCTTCATCGGTCATGCCTGTGGTATCGTTGTAATAAGAGTCAAGAGGCACAACGGCTACATAGTGAGGAGGTAAAGCCTCTACAATCTTTCTTACAACAGTTGTCTTGCCTGAGCCTGTACCTCCGGCAATACCTATTATTGTGATATCATCTTTGTTCATAGTGCATATATATAATAAGGTGTAAATTTAAAATAGATAATCGAACATTGTTTGGTAAATCTCAGCCTTGTTTTCTGTCTTCATCGGATAAGCACGCGAACTACTTGGCATACGATATAGGCGAATGGTTCTGCCTTCGAAACTGAACTCTGTATAGCTTCCAACCTTTGGCTCAGCGATACCATAGTGAGAAGCAAAGACTGAAGTTGCCAACTGTCCTGCCGTTACCACCGCTTTACATTCAGGCAATGTGCGAAGCATAGCGTCGAAATCTGTCTGCTCCACAATCTGCAGATCTTTATCAGAAGCTGTATTCTTAGTTCGTATCACCTTTGTTGCAGTATCATACATGGCGATACCCTTATCGTTGAGAAACTCTATTATCCGCTCAAGGTCGAAGCGCTTCTCCTCAAGCTTTATAAAAAAATCTTTCTTGCCAAAGAAGCAGATTCCAAAGATGCGCCACATATCATTGGTGAAGTTAGGATAATAGAACTTCATGCTCCAACGTTTTTCCGCAGGTGGAAATGTGCCAAGCATCAGCAGTCGTGCATTCTTGGGCAAGAAAGGTTCGAAAGGATGACTTTCTGTTTGCATCATCAATATTTAATATTAGCGATGAGCTTACTTCTGCTCCTTAACAAGATATACGCAAACTGGCAAGTGGTCTGAATAACCATCGAGCCATACACCGCCAGCAGTAGTACGCTTAGGTGTGCCCTTATATTTACCTTCTGTCTGGAACAGATATGGCATACGCTGAATGGCATGCTTCCAGAATGTGAGCTTAGAGAAGTCTTTCTTACCTGCTCGGTCAAGAAGGTTTGGTGTCATCACAATCTGGTCGAAGAGGTTCCATGCACCATTATAAGATAAGGTACCGACACCTTGCTTTGCCAACAGATTATACCATGGGTTATACATGTCGCCATCCTTAACCTTAGAAATCTCTGGTTTTGCACCCAATATCTGATACATACTCTTGTCTACAGGGTCGTCGTTCATATCGCCCATCACGAATATCTTTCTCTCAGGATTTTTCTTCAACAAATCGTCCTTGATGGCTTTCACCTGGCGAGCAGCAGACTCACGATAGAAAGAACCGCTGAAACGGCTTGGCCAGTGACACACGATAACAGTCACAGGTTCGTCAGCCAATCTGCCATGAATGGTCAGGAAGCCACGAGTCTTAAATGCGCTATCTTTCTCAAGCTCCTGCACATATTGATATAAGGTGTCGCTTTCGAGTTTAAACAATGCAGGATTATAGAGCATAGCACAATCGATGCCTCGCTTGTCTGGACCTTCTATATGCACAAACTGCATGTTGCGAGCCTTGAGAGCAGGCTGATTAACAAGGTCGGTAAGCACCTTAGCATTCTCTACCTCAGACAAACCAATCATTGCGCAACCCACATTCGGCAACACATCAGTACCCATATCGGCAAGAGCGCGAGCCATGTTGTGGAGCTTGTGAGAATACTTCAGACCGTCCCAATGATAAGAACCATTAGGCAAGAAGTCATAGTCTTTCTTTCCCTCGTCATGACAAGTGTCGAAGAGGTTTTCCTGGTTGTAGAATCCTACTGCATAAACAGAATACTTCTTCTGTGCAGATGCAAAAAAGGATACGAGCAGCACAGCTGCAAAGGTCAAAAGTAGCTTTTTCATATAATTATAAATTTATCTGCTGCAAATATCGTAATTTTTATCTAATAAAATGCATGTTTAATGAAAAAATAATAAAAAAGGCTCGTTATTGTCGAATATATTTATTTACTTTGCAGAATAATCATTTATTAATCCAAATTATCTCTTATGAAAAAAAAGCTAACTTTAGCTGTGATTGCTCTCAGCTCTACTTCTTTGGCTATAGCCCAAAATGACTCTATAGGTCAGATGGGTGCCATTATGGGCGAACAGGCTTTCACTTTCACGGAGGCACAGTTGGGTGAGGAAGACAACTTTTCACAGAATGTCACCATCATCAACTCTAACTCAAATATCTATGCCTCTCAAGTGGGATATCTGTTCTCGCCAGTAAGGTTCAGGTATCGCGCCTTTAATCAGAAATACAATGATGTTTACATCAATGGCGCGCCAATGAACGATATGGAGACAGGTCAATTCCGCTATTCTCTTGTTGGTGGTTTGAATCAGCAGACAAGAAACATGGACTCTGCAATGCCTTTCGAAGAAAATGCATTCAACATGTCAAACATGGCGGGAAGTAACAACTACGACTTCCGTCCTGCCAACATGGCTGTAGGCCAGCGTATATCTCTCGCTGGTGCTAACCGCAACTATACCGTACGCGGTATGTACACCTATAACAGCGGACTCAACTCTAAGGGTTGGGCTGTTAGTGCCAACGTCACTTATCGTTGGGCAGACAAGGGTTATGTAGAGGGAACATTCTATAATGCTCTTTCTTACTATCTCGGTGTGCAGAAACTCTTTGGTGAAAACAACAAACATTCTCTTACTTTCGCCACATGGGGCAACCCTACCGAACGTGCATCGCAGGGAGCTTCTACCGACGAAATGTATTGGATTGCTAACGACAACACTTACAACCCTTATTGGGGTTACCAAAACGGTAAGAAGAGAAACTCTCGTATCGTTAACGACTTCGCTCCTACAGCTCTGCTGACATGGGATTGGAAGATCAACGACGATATGAAGGTTACTACAACTCTTGCTGGTAAGTATGGTTGGTATAGCTCAACAAAGCTCAACTACAATAATTCAGACAACCCACATCCTGACTACTGGAAGATGTTGCCATCAAGCTATTATGATGTTTGGGGCGACAACACACAATTCCAAACTGATCAGGCTTTGGAAGATTGGAAGTTGGCTTACGAATACTTGAGCTCAAGCAAGGCTAACCGCCAGATTAACTGGGATCGTCTATACCTTTCTAATAGAAATGCATCTGCTCAGGGTGCCGACGCTATGTACTATATCCAGAAGCGCCACAACGACCAGAGCATGATAACATTGTCGTCTACTCTCAATGCTCATCTCGACAAGAAGAGCAAATGGAATATTGGTTACTTGCTTTCTACAAGCAACACCAAGCACTATCAGACAATGGACGACCTATTGGGTGCAACAACATTCCACAATATCAATACTTACGCCATCGGTACATACGCTCCAGGTTCTAACGAGGTGCAGTACGACCTCAACAACCCTAACCGTGTTGTTGGCGAAGGCGACAAGTTTGGCTACGACTACGATATCCGCGTAAACAAGGGTTCGGTATGGACAAGCTACACTCGCAACATGAGACGTTTCAACGTCCTCGTTGCAGGACGTATCGGCGCTACTTCTATGGAGCGTAATGGTAAGATGCGCAATGGTTTGTTCCCTAACAACTCATATGGTAAGAGTGGTATGGCAAACTTCTGTGAGGGTGGCGCAAAGGCTGCTATGACATTCTCTGCAGGTCATGGTCACACATTCTCTCTCGGCGTTGGCTATCAGTGGAATGCTCCTACAGCATCTACAGCTTTCCAAGCTGCAGAGATGAACAACGACTTCGTGAAGAACCTCAAGAATGAGCGCGTATTTAGCAGCGAGTTCGGCTATCAGTATCAGAACGCTTGGGTGCACGCCAACGTAAACGCATACTACAGCCGTCTTGACAATGTTACTGAGTGGACATGCTTCTACTTCGACGACATCAACTCGTTCTCTTATGTTTCATCTACTGGCAACACAAAGGAATACTATGGCGTTGAGGCAGGTTTGAAGTTCAAGCTCGCTTCTTATCTCGACTTGAAGTTTATCGGTACTATCAGCGAGGCTAAGTATGTTGACGACGCTAATGTTCGCTACTTGAACTCTACACAGGGTACATACAACGACGATATCCTTCGTTGCACAGGTATGCGCGAGAGCGGTACTCCTCTTACAGCTGCTAGTGCAGGCTTTAGCTACCACCAGGGTGGATGGTTTATCGACCTCAATGGCAACTACTACGACAGAATCTATCTCAACTACTCTACATACTATCGTATGGATGGTCCTTTGACCAAACTCAATCAGGAACCTTCAGCACAGGATAAGGGTAATGGCGGATTCATGCTCGATGGTAGCATTGGTAAGACATTGCGCTTGAAGACAGGACAGTTGAGCATCAACTTGATGGTTACCAATATTCTCAACAACACCCGCATCTGCACAGGTGGATACGAGCAGAGCCGTTCTGACGTCACATCATCGGGCAACGCACGTTCTTACAGATTCTCTAAGAATCCTAAGAAGTACTATGCATACGGTACAAACGGCATGATTAACTTGACTTACAGATTCTAAACGACTCACTGAAATGAAAAATATTAAATATCTATTAATGTTAGTGCTCGCATGCAGCCTGTTTACTGGTTGTATGGACGATGATTGGGACACTCCAAACGCAGAGGCACTAAATAAAGCCTATGGCAATCAAGAGATTGCTGAGACTAACGTAATCACCATCGGCAGTTTGAAGGAACAATACAAAAGCGTTATCAATGCGTCCACAAACTCTTACGAGCAGATTACAGAGGATGTACAGATTAAGGGTCGCGTAGTTGGCAACGACATCGGTGGCAACATCTACAACGAAGTGTCTATCGACGATGGCACAGGCGCAATCCTCATCTGCATCTCTCAGGGAGGTTTGTTCTCTTACCTTCCTGTAGGTCAGGAAATCGTTGTTGACCTCAAGGGTCTCTACATCGGTGGCTATGGCAAGCAGGCAGAAATCGGTATGCCTTATACCAATGCTAAGGGCAACAGCTACGTAAGCCGTATGAGCCGCGTATTGTGGAACAAACACTTCAAACTCACAGGTGTTGCTGATGCAAGCAAGGTTGTAGCTGAGGAGTTCGATCTTAGCAAGCGTACTAAGGAGGAGTATTTTACTGCTAACAATGGCAAGCTGATGACCATCAAGAACGTAGAGTTTACAAATGCTGACGGCAAGACAACTTTCGCACCAAGCGAAGAGAAGGATGCTGCAAACAGCGTAAACCGCGGCCTGTCGCAAAATGGCAAACCTATAGCTACAAGCAGCATAGTAGTTCGTACAAGCTCGTATGCTGATTTCGCAGCAAAGCAATTGCCAACAGGTAAGCTGAACATCACAGGCGTATTCACACGCTACAGAACTACTTGGCAGATTCTGATACGCGACGAAAGAGACATTCAGCCTGCAGAATAACAACCTATATATATAATAAGGTGGAGGCTAATACCTACACCATAAACAAAAACAAAACAAAAAAATATTCTATAATATGAAAAAGATAGCATTATCAATAATGGCACTTGCCATGGCGGCAGTGACATTCACAAGTTGCGAAGATGTTCCTGCTCCATACGACTATCCAGGAACTGGTGGTGGTGGCTCTACCACTGAAGGCGTATACCTTAATCAGAGCTTTGCTAAAGACCTTGGCGACTTCAAGTCATTTGGTACAAACGACAACATTGCTTGGACTATTGACTACAGTAGCGCATGCATCACAGGTTACAAGGACTTTAATGGCGATGGCACTAAGACCAACGAGGCAGGTGTAACATATCTCGTTAGCCCTGAGATTGACCTTACAAAGGCAAGCAAGGCTTATATCGAAATGAACCATGCTATGAAATATGAGCGTGCAGACGTAAATGCCAACAACACTCTGCTCATCAGCAAGGACTATACCGACGACCCTACAAAGGCTACTTGGACTCCAATCGCTTATCCTACAACAGGTCTTAACGATGCTTCTACCAAGGAGTTTGTTTTCGTAACATCAGCAGCAAACATTCCTGCAGAGTTCATCGGTCAGAAGGTAAGAATCGCTTTCCGCCATACATGTACAGATAAGCAGTCTTCTACTTGGGAAATCAAGACTCTCAGCGTTAAGGAAGGTGAAGTTGAGAATGGTGGTGGCGAAGTTACTCCTCCTGCTCCAACAGGCGACAACCTCCTTGCTAATGGCAACTGTGAAACTTGGGATGGCACAACTCCTGTAAATTGGAAGACTACAAGTAAGGCAGGTAATGCTTCGCTGAAGCAGAGCACAGATGCTCATGGCGGTTCTTACTCAATATCTGTAGGCTTCAACGCTTCTCAGAACAAGCGCCTTGGATATAAAGAGATTACTCTTAAGGCAGGTACCTACAAGTTCTCATTCTATGCTAAGAGCACAACTGCAGACAAATCACAGTGCCGCCCAGGTTATGTATTTGTTACAGATGGAGTTGCTGACAAGAACTACAACTATAGAGAAGCCTATGAACCTCTCAACAATAGCACATGGACATTGGTAAGCTATGAGTTCACACTCACCGAGACTAAGACAATCTGCTTGGTAGTAATGAATCCTAAGACAACTGCTTATGCTACAGCTCAGGACATCCTCGTTGACGATGCTTCGCTCGTAACATCAAATGGCGGTTTTGCAGAATAATCCCATATTCTTTATTATAACATCAAGAGGGGCTCTCAAGAGTCCCTTTTTTTTATTCATCTACAAACAAAAAGTCATAATTATTTGGTAGATAGGAAAATTCTTACTACCTTTGCAACCCAAAGCGCATAATAGCGAAAATTATTAATAACAATTCAATATTAAACAGAAATGAAAAAAGGTATTCATCCAGAAAACTATCGCCCCGTCGTATTTAAGGATATGTCCAACGGCGATATGTTCCTTACAAAGTCTACATGCAAGACTACAGAGACAGTAGAATTTGAAGGCGAAACTTACCCAGTAGTTAAAGTCGAAATCTCAAGCACATCTCACCCATTCTATACAGGTAAGAGCAAGCTTGTTGATACTGCCGGTCGTGTTGATCGCTTCATGAGCCGTTACGGTAAGTTGAACAAGTAAGACAGATATCTTTTCACAAGATACATACGATTTTATAAGGGTGCGGTCGAAGGTAGTTGCATATACGCTTCGGTCGCACTTTTTGTTTTCTCTGTATTTATATTCTTTATCCTTTAGAAGATTCATTCACCCCACCCCATTTATTCACCCAGCCTTATTCATCCTGACAAAAATATTAATCACCCTTAATCATGCTAAAGAAATCTCTATTATATATTTTTGCAGCTATGACATTAGTTGCATGCTCAAGCGATGATAATGAAGAAGGCTTTTCCACCAATGCTAATGCCAACTCTACAAAGCAATGCGCTGAATATGGTGGATTGGAGTTTCCTCGCTTGAATAGTGATACAAAGAACAATGTGGTGCTTGTTCACAAGAGCAATGGTATACTCAACTATTGCGTAGAGTGGGACATGCAGAAAAAGTCGCAGCGCTGGTCGTGCTACAAGATGTACAAGAGCATCATGGCATCAAATGTAGACCGATTCGATGTAAAATATAATAATCCAAACCCCAATAAATATAAATATCAATATCCTTTGGATCCTATCTTGGGCACAAAATATCCTTGGTCTGTAGGCAATGGCGATGGCTACTATCGCTCAGGCTATGATCATGGCCATATCTGTCCTTCGGCAGATAGATTGATGAGCTTTGAGCAAAACTATCAGACTTTCTATCTCACCAACATGCAACCACAAACAAATGGTTTCAATGCTAAAGTATGGGCAAATATGGAGAAAAAGGTGCGCGATTGGGCAAAGAGCAACAACTACAAATTCTGCGACACCATGTATGTATGCAAGGGTGGAACCATCGATAATAAGAGCCAGATTGCAGGAACTATAAACGGTCATATCATCCCTAAATATTTCTTTATGGCAATTCTTATCAGCAAAAAGCAATCAAGTGGCAATGTGAAATATGATGCCATGGCTTTCTGGATAGAGCATAAGAATTGTACCGACAATAACAACGCATTGAAGAAATATGTCATCACTATCGACGAATTGGAAAAGAAGACTGGCATCGACTTCTTCTGCAACTTGCCTGACGGTATAGAGAAGGAAGTTGAATCAACTGTCAACATGAAGCTTTGGGGATTTAACTAATAGTCACAAAACATCTACCCAAAGAGAGAGAAATAATAAGTATAAAATATTAGCCGTAATGCTTAAACGACATAAGCATTACGGCTATTTTATTGTGTGCATTTTTGCAATTAGTTTCGTTGCCAGTACCACATAAGTAACACTCCAGTACCAACTATGTGAAACTCCAGTACCAGATAGGTGAAACTCCAGTACCAGTTAAGCGGTACTAAAAACGGTACTGAGAGGCTTTTTCAAAGTAGCCTATTTCTTGATTATTCTTACTGGCTTTACTTCATTTTTCTCTGTGCTGCGGGTAGCTTCGTCTACACTTCCCTTCTTTGCGTAGTCATAGCCAAAGCCGTATTCATAGTCATAATTAGGCGAAGAGGTGTGGCGCAAGCGGAAGTTTACTCTCTGGTCGCCGTAATAGATTGTACCTACAAAGTAGTTGTCGCTAAGATGATAGTCGTAGATTTGCACTCTCGTTCCTTCTTCTACCAAATATACATCTATGACACCATTATTAACTTGCCAATCAATATGGTTAGCGATATAGCTTCCCCAAGGACCATTGTTGTAATGGTCAACCCAATATCCTGTACCTGAGGAATAGCGGTAAGGATCGCGCGAGAAGCAGATTTCCGAATAGGTGGCATCATACACTCTGCCATCGTATTCCATGCTAACATACATGTTTCCACTCCATGTTCCTTCCAAAGTATATGCTATTTCAGCATCCTCATCACACGATGTGAAAGTCATAGCCATCAATGCCATGAAAGCCATTGTCAATATAGATGTAAACTTCTTCATAATCTTACTGTTTAAATTGGTTGTTGATTTATTTTCTACTGCAAAGATAGGTTTATATTTTCATTCTGCCAATAGTAAAACTCATATTCATCGGTATGTTTTCCCTATAGTGTAGGGAAAAATCCCTAAAATTAGTATAATAATCGCGTTGTGTTGCTTGGATTACAATTAATTTTGGTATTTTTGCATAGCAAATAAAATAAAACATAACATACAAACAAAGATGAGAACAGTTTACGAATTCTCTGTCAAGGACAGAAAAGGTAAAAACGTATCACTCAAAGAGTATTCAAACGAAGTACTCCTTATAGTCAACACAGCAACACAATGCGGATTCACACCTCAGTATGAAGATTTAGAAAAGCTCTACGAGAAATATCATCAGCAAGGTTTCGAAATCCTCGACTTCCCATGCAACCAGTTTGGTAGCCAAGCTCCTGGTACTGACGAGTCTATACACAACTTCTGTAAGCTCAACTATGGTACAGAGTTTTCACGTTTCAAGAAGATCAAGGTTAATGGCGACGATGCTGACCCATTGTTCAAGTTCTTGAAAGAATGTAAGGGCTTCGCTGGTTGGGACGAGAGCCATCCTCTATATCCAGTATTAGACAAGATGCTCTCAGAGCAGGATCCTAACTACAAGGAGAGCGCTGATATAAAATGGAATTTCACCAAATTCCTCACCAACAAGCGCGGACAGGTGGTAGCTCGCTTCGAGCCTACAGAGCCTATAGCCAACATAGCAGCTAAGATTGAAGAACTGCTACAGGCATAAAGGGCGCCCAAGAGAGCAAGATTAATCACTCATTAGATAGATATATATGGAAAAAACTAAATGCCTTATCATCGGTAGCGGTCCTGCCGGATATACCGCAGCTATTTATGCAGGACGAGCTAACCTCAGCCCTGTGCTCTATTGCGGACTACAGACTGGCGGACAGCTCACTCAAACTACTGAAGTTGAAAACTTCCCTGGCTATCCACAGGGTGTAGACGGAAACCAGATGATGATGGATATCCGCGAACAGGCAGAGCGCTTCGGTGCCGACCTCCGCGATGGTATCATCACAAAGGTTGATTTCGGACAGCGTCCTTTCATTGTAACTGTTGAGGATGGTACAGAGATTGCTGCCGATACCGTAATCATCGCTACTGGTGCGTCTGCAAAATATCTTGGTCTTGACGACGAGAAGAAATACAACGGACAGGGCGTTAGCGCATGTGCTACTTGCGACGGTTTCTTCTATCGCAAGAAGACTGTTGCTGTGGTTGGTGGTGGCGACACCGCATGCGAAGAAGCATCATACCTCGCAGGTCTTTGCAAGAAGGTTTACATGATAGTTCGCAAGCCTTATCTCCGTGCTTCTGACGTGATGAAGAAGCGTGTAGAGGAAAACGAGAAGATAGAGATTCTCTATGAGCACAACACTCTCGGCCTTTATGGCGAGAATGGTGTAGAGGGTGCTCACCTCGTAAAGCGCAAGGGCGAAGCTGACGAAGAACGCTACGACTTGCCTATCGATGGTTTCTTCCTCGCTATCGGCCATAAGCCAAATACTGATGTATTCAAGCCTTGGCTCGACCTCGACGAGATTGGCTATATCAAGACTATCAATGGCACTCCACGCACCAATATCGAGGGTGTGTTTGCTGCTGGCGACTGCGCTGACCCGACATATCGTCAGGCTATCGTTGCTGCAGGCTCTGGATGCAAGGCTGCTCTTGAAGCAGAGAGATATCTTGCTGCATTGTAATTATAGGCATTATGTGCCTTGCTAAAAGGCAGGCATATAACATAAAAAAGAAGGAATATTTCATCAACGTTGATGAAATATTCCTTCTTTATATTTTTAGCTATTTCTTATTTTTATTTATTGCTCTTTACTTTCAAGCTGCTAATCCATAAGCCCAAGAAAGTGAGCATACCATTGAGCATCAGTAGCTCATATCCGAAACGATAGGCGGTATAATTCTTGGTATACCAATCTATGATAAAGCATATCACAGGCGAAGCTACAGCAATATATGGTACAGCCTTGTCGCCAACACTACGTTTAGTGAGCAGAGCATAGGCAAAGAGACCGAGCAATGGACCATAGGTATATCCGCAAAGGGTATATATGGCATCGAGCACGCCTTGACTATTCACCATCTTGAAAAGTACCACAAACAAAGCAAAGACAACAGCCATTACCACGTGCACTCGCTTGCGCATCTTCTCATCATCCTTACGTTGGCAGATATCCACACAATAGCTTGTGGTGAGGGCTGTCAATGCGCTATCAGCACTTGAGAATGATGCTGCCACGATACCTAAAGAGAACAACACCACTACTCCATTGCCCAACATTCCCGATGCAGCAAACATAGGTAACAGGTCGTCGCCAGATGCAGGCATCTGCAGATTGTATTTACCAAGCAACATAAGTAGCAACACGCCGAGAGCTAAAAACAGCAAGTTGGCGGGAACAAAGGCAAAGCCATAGCTACACATATCCTTCTTGGCATCAGAGAGCGACTTGCAGGTTAGGTTTTTCTGCATCATATCTTGGTCTAAGCCTGTCATCACTATCACAATAAAGATACCACTAAGGAATTGTTTCCAAAAGTTCTGCTTCGACATCCAATCGTCAAAAACAAATATCCTTGAATGGCTATCGTTGGCAATGGCTTTTATCGTTGATGCGGTATCTAAGCCAAGGTTGCCCATCACATTATATATTATTAAGCCCAAGGCTGCAAACATACAGAGTGTTTGAAAGGCATCTGTCCAAACCAAGGTTTTTATTCCGCCACGCCTTGTATATAGCCATATCAAAAATACCATTCCAGAAGCAGTAACAGCAAAAGGTACATTCATATCGGCAAAGACAAAGCGATGGAGAATAAAGCATACCACATAGAATCTTGCTGCTGCTCCCGTCATCTTTGATAGCAAGAAGAAGCTTGCACCAACCTTATACGACCGAGCGCCAAGTCGCTTATCAAGGAAGGAATATATGGTGGTGAGGTTGTGCTTATAGTAAACTGGCAGCAACACGAAAGCCACCACGAAATAGCCTAATATAAAGCCTAAGCAGGTCTGCATGTATGTCATGTCGGCTTTGGCTACCATTCCCGGCACAGAAACGAAGGTGATACCAGAGATTGAAGCTCCTATCATTCCGAACGCCACCATATACCATGGTGAATGTCTGTTGCCACGATAGAAGGTGTCGTTGTCTGCTTTGCGCGATGTGAGCCTACTCACCAGCATTAGCAAAGCGAAATAAGCAAGTATTGTCAGTAATATCATACGTTGGTTGTTTTTCCGTGCAAAGGTAGCGCTTTTTTATCCTTTTGGCTTGCTATTATATAAAATAATGTCTATATTAGCAACATAAAAGAAAGAGAGGGGAAAAAGAAGAGAAAGGGAAAAAGAAACAGGGAAAGCTTGAGCCTTGGGGTTGGGTTCGGTGCAGCTCGGCTGCACCGCTTAACCTTAGTTTAAGCTTGAGCCACCCAAGCCCACCCAAGCCTTCTCTTTTCCTTCTTTCCCCTACCCTTTATCTATAGCTCGCAATATATTCACCGCCTCGGCAACCTTAGCAACATTCTTTACATGCAGCAGGCGGCGACCGCGAACCTCCTTGAGTTCGCAGCGGCGAAGGTTTGCTGTGGCATAATTTATGAACTTATCGAAGAGCTGGCTTTGGAAGAACGGACTGTCGTTATTGGAAACGAACTGCATGTTCATCATACCTTGCTTGAGGATTATCTTTTCAACGCCAAGGCGCTTGCCAAGCCTACGTAGCAGTACAACTTGCATAAGCTCCTCACCCTCAGCAGGCACAGGACCAAAGCGGTCTATCAATCGTTGACGGTATACATCAAGGTCGCGGTCTTCTACTATGTTATCAAGCTCACGATATAGAAGCATACGCTCCGAGCTACCAGGAACATAGGTATCAGGGAAATACATCTCCAAGTCGCTCTCTATAGCGCAATCTTCTACGAAATCCTCGCCTGTGAGCACCTTACCTTGAGCCATTTCCTCAGCATATAGATCTTGAAACTCATCGTTCTTGAGCTCAGTAACGGCTTGGTTAAGTATCTTTTGGTATGTTTCATATCCAAGATCTTCCATAAAGCCACTCTGTTCAGCACCTAACAGGTTGCCAGCACCACGAATATCGAGGTCTTGCATGGCAAGATTGAAACCGCTACCAAGGTCGGAGAATGTCTCCAAAGCCTCTAATCTTCTGCGTGCCTCAGGCGAGAGCACACTCTTAGGTGGAGCAAGCAGATAGCAGAAAGCCTTGCGGTTGCCACGTCCCACACGTCCACGCATCTGATGAAGGTCAGACAATCCGAAGCGATGAGCATCATTGATAATTATGGTGTTAGCATTTGGTATGTCGATACCATTCTCTACGATGGTAGTAGATAGCAACACATCGAAATCATGATTTACGAAACCAAGGATTATCTTCTCCAGTTCCTCTGGCGACATCTGACCATGTCCGATAGCAACACGGCAATCGGGTACATACTTCATTATCAGTTTCTCTATCTCTGTGAGCTGTGCTATGCGGTCGTTGACAAAGAATACCTGACCATTGCGACTCATCTCGAAGTTTATAGCGTCCGCTATCACCTCATGGTTGTAAGAAGCCAGCTGAGTAGAGATAGGATGACGGTTTGGAGGTGGAGTGCGCATGATACTCATATCTCGAGCACCCATCAACGAGAACTGCAGAGTACGAGGAATTGGTGTTGCCGACATGGTGAGAGTATCTACGTTAGTCTTTAGTTTGCGCAGTTTCTCCTTTGTAGAAACACCAAACTTCTGCTCCTCATCGATGATGAGAAGTCCGAGGTCGTGCCATTTCACATTCTTTCCTATCAGCTTATGCGTACCCACAAGGATATCTATGCGTCCCTGCTCCAGGTCTTCAAGCACTTGCTTTGTCTGCTTTGCTGTGCGAGCTCGCGAGAGATAGTCTACACGCACAGGGAAATCACGCAGACGGTCGCGGAAGTTCTGATAGTGTTGTAATGCCAACACCGTTGTAGGTACCAATACCGCCACCTGCTTAGAATCGCAAGCAGCCTTAAAGGCAGCACGTATCGCCACCTCAGTCTTGCCAAAGCCTACATCACCACACACAAGTCTATCCATAGGTGCCGCCTTCTCCATGTCAGCCTTCACATCCTGTGTAGCCTTAAGTTGGTCGGGAGTATCCTCATAGAGGAAGCTTGCCTCAAGCTCATGTTGCATAAAGCTATCAGCACTATAAGCGAAGCCCTTTTCATGTCGACGCTTAGCATATAGCTTTATCAAGTCGCGTGCGATATCCTTGATACGCTTCTTTGCCTTCTGCTTTAAGCGCTCCCAAGCACCTGTGCCGAGAGTGCTAAGACGAGGAGGTTCGCCAGTATCGCTACGTCGATATTTCGATATCTTATAAAGAGAGTGGATAGAGACATCCACCTTATCATTATTCTGATATATGATACGTATCACCTCTTGGTATCCATCGCCCGATGGTACCCTTACCAATCCACCAAACTTACCCACGCCAAGGTCGACATGCACAATGAAGTCGCCAGGTTCCATTTCTTGTAGTTCCTTCATAGTCAGCGCCATCTTGCCTGCACGTGCCGAGTCGCTCTTTAGGCTATACTTATGGAAACGGTCGAATATCTGATGATCGGTAAAGAAACAGATACGCAGAGTATTATCAACAAAACCTTCGTGGAGAGTAGAGTCTACAGGCTCGAAATCGATAGACGAGCGTTGTTGATTATGCGAAGAGCGCTCTATATCGCCACCCATATCGTCGAAGATATCACGAAGTCGCTGTTGCTGCTTCTTGCTATCTGCGAGGATGAATATCTTGAAACCAACCTCAGTATACTGAGTGAAGGTTTGGCGAAGCATCTCGAAATTCTTATGAAACAAAGGTTGTGGCGAAGTATTGAAGACTATCTTTGCCTGCACATCCTTGGTGTCGTCAACCGATGTTGATAATGTAACCCTTTTCAGTCCTGCCACCGATTCCACAAAAGCCGAAGCACTAAGTAGCGACAATTGCTTATTCATCTCGCGCATTATCTCCTGTTGTTCCATCTCTGTGGCAGCAGCCAGTCGGTCGGTATATGCCTGTTGCGAAAATCCCTCGTTCCATATACGCTCTATGGTATCGCGAATATACAGCAAATCCTTTACCACCAACAGCGCATCCTTAGGCATATATTCCGTGAATGGTATCTTCTCGGTATCAACCTTTGATAGCTCTGGCACTATCTCTATCTTCTGCTTTTGTTCCTTAGATAGCTGATCTTGCACATCGAAGGTACGAATGGTATCAATCTCGTCGCCAAAGAAGTCGATACGGTAAGGATATTCGCAAGAATAGGAATAAACATCGATGATGCTTCCACGCACAGCAAACTGACCAGGCTCGTATACATAATCTACCTCAGCAAAGCCAAAGTCGCGAAGTGAATGTACGATATTTGTTATTCCTACTTCCTGACCAACGCTAAGAGTTATCATTCTCTCGTCGACAATCTTTCTACGAGCAACAAGCTCCGACAAAGCTTCAGGACAAGTAACGATATAAGCATTATCGCCTGACGACAAGCGAGCAAGCACCTCGGTACGCAATATCTCGTTGGCAGCATCTCGTTGTCCGTATTTCACTGCCCTTTTATACGACGATGGGAAGAACAACACCTTTTGCTGTCCCAACATCTGCGCCATATCGTTGTAGAAATATCCAGCCTCGTCGGCATCATTTAATACAAAGAGTACTGTTCGATTCAAGCGTTCGAACAATGATGCAAAGAATACAGGGGCTGCCGAAGCCACCAGTCCCTGAGCTGATATGTTGCCTATATTCTTGTCGGCAACAAGTTTAAGAAAAGCGGCACTCTGAGGCAATTTACCATAGAGTGCCGCCATATCGTTTATATTCATATTTTCATAAGAAGTTATGGAGTCAACTTCCTAAAAGCCTTTTATTATGCAGGCAATTTAGGATACTTGCGGAACCATCCATCCCAGCGAAGTCTCATCACTCCGAAGAATGCTTCACCAAAGATACCACCACTCATCTTGCTCACGCCTTCACGACGGTTGACGAATATCACAGGCACCTCCTTTATCTTAAAGCCTATCTTGTAAGCAGTAAACTTCATCTCAATCTGGAAGCCATAGCCCTTGAAGCGAACTTGATCCAAAGGTATTGTCTCAAGCACACGACGCTTATAGCACTTAAATCCTGCTGTGGTATCGTGAACCTTGAAACCTGTGACAAGGCGTACATACTGCGAAGCAAAATAGCTCATCAGCACACGACCGATAGGCCAATTTACAACATTCACACCACTCACATATCGGCTACCGATAGCTACATCGTAGCCTTCGTCGTGGCATGCAGCATACAGACGTGGCAAGTCATTAGGGTCGTGACTAAAGTCGGCATCCATCTCAAAGATATACTCATATCCATGTTCCAAAGCCCACTTAAAGCCAGTGATATATGCTGTGCCAAGTCCGAGCTTGCCCTTTCTGTGCAGACAGAACAAGCTACCCTTGAATTCTTTCTCAATAAGTTCCTCTACCTTGTCGCCAGTATGGTCAGGACTACCATCATCAATGACAAGGATATGAAAACTCTTCTCTAACCCGAAGACGGCACGAATAATCTTTTCGATATTCTCCATCTCGTTGTAGGTTGGTATAATAACTATAGAATCACTTTCTCGCATGATCGGTTTGTTAGTTTTTTGCAAATGTACATAAAATATATAATACCTCCAAGCATTTTTATGCTTTATTATATTACTGGTCTGGGTTTTCTACGAAGCCTTGATATTTTTCTTCTATTGCCGACATCACAGCCTCGTAGCTTTTCTGCTCTATGTTGGCAACATTGTCTTTGCCCTGGCCAATAGGGTATATAGGTTCGTGGATAGTCAATGAAAGTGGCGACCAAGTGACCCAATGCATATCACGCATACGTGGCATCACATCGAATGAGCCATTGATGGTTAGTGGCACCACAGGCAACTGCAACTCGTCTGCAAGCATAAATGCGCCACGCTTGAATACTCCCATGTGGCCAGTAAAGCTACGTGCGCCTTCTGGGAATACCACCACCGACATACCGCCCTGCAAGGTTTCTCGTGCCTTGTCGTAGGTTTCCTTAATCTTTCTTGGTCCGCGTTTGTCAACAAATATCTGATGTGAATATTCGCAAGCAATGCCTATGAAAGGAACTTTTCTAAGCTGATGCTTCATCATCCATTTGAAGTTACGGTTCAAGAAACCATAAATCAAGAATATATCGAAAGCACCCTGATGGTTGCTCACAAAGACGTACGATTGTCCTGGCTTAAGATTCTCGCGTCCCTTCACGGTTACTGGCAAAAGAAACAGACGCACGGTTAACCACGCCCATAGCTTGCCTGGATAATATCCCCAGAAATGTCCGTTGCCTATAATGCTTCCTACAACAGTTAACAGCGACACCAATATTGATGTCAACAAGAATAGCGGCAATGCCACTACAAGCTGATAAAGTCGATATAAGTATTTCATGTTTTAAGGTTTTTATTTCGTTTTATGTAATGTTATTACTGCAATCTCGGCAGTAGCACCGAATCGCATTGCCACCACACCCCCAAGTCCAGATGTTACATATAGTTGTTGTCGACCTTGGTTGTATAGTCCATAATCGTTGTGAGCTGTGAGCTGAGTGAAGCGTAGTCCGAAGACAGAAACCTGACCGGCATGAGTATGTCCGCTTAATGTCAACTGCACTCTACCATCTGGCACAATTTTCTCTTGCCACACATTAGGGTCGTGCTGTAGCATCACTATGAATGCACCTTTGCCTACACCATGCAAACTCTTCTCTAAGTCAGCAAGCTTTGGCGAAGGTTTACGTCCTCCATTCTCTTCGCCTGCTATCACCAGCGAGTCGGCATCGCGCCTTATCACACGATTGTCGTTTCTCAACACCGTCCATCCCATTTGCTGCTCTCTGTCGACAGTAGCCTTGATGTTGGCTTTCTTCACATCTTCTGTAGCATCTATATATATGCTGTAGTCGTGATTTCCTAACACAGAGTATACTCCATCTTTGGCTTTCACCTTGCTGAGTAATGGCATCACAGGAAGCAATTCATCTGGTTGCATATTCTGAATATCGCCTGTAAACACCACCATATCAGCCTTTTGAGCATTTATGCTATCTATATCTCGCTGCAATATAGACTTCTTATCATACTGAAAGCTACCCACATGAGCATCGGAGAAATGCACTATGCGATAGCCTTCGAAAACTTCGGGCAAATCATCGAAATACAAATCGAGATGCTTAACCTCCAACTTGCCAAAGCCTACTATGAAACCATACATTATTATATATATGGCACCTGCGGCAAATGGCAACCAGATGAAATTACCATAATTGCGACGACGATGGGTATATTTGCACACCAGATAGCCAATACCAGAGCATAAAGCAAACAGCATCTTTGGCATCACCACCAAACCCACAAGCATCATGTAGACATTGATGAACATCATCTCATCGGGCACAAAATTGCGTGTGGATGCTATTGCAATGCTGTATGCCACCATCAACACCGAGGGCAACCACCAAAGTAACCTACACCACCATGTGTAGCCTTTGTTGTGTCGCCAATAGTGCATATCGATATAGATATCAGGCAATACTATAGCCAACAATATTGGTATTATGATACGTGCTATCATTATTGATTCTTTATTTTCAAGAATTTCTTCATCATCTCCATAGGTAGCCCACGTCGACGAGCATAGTCGTCCATTTGGTCCTTACCTATATCGCCTATGCTGAAATATTTAGCTTGCGGATGTGCAAACATCAATCCTGATACCGAAGCATGCGGAGTCATCATTCCGCTTTCTGTTAATCGGATGCCAATCTGCCTAATGTTGATGATATTGTCTATCATGAAGTTGATACTCGCATCAGGAATTGATGGATAACCAACGGCTGGTCGTATGCCAACATATCTACAATTTAGCAGGTCGTCGATAGAAGCCTGTTCGTCGAGAGCATAGCCCCATATCTTGGTTCTCACCTCTTGGTGTAAGCGCTCGGCTGTAGCCTCAGCCAATCTGTCGGCAAGGGTTTGCGCAAGCATAGTCTGATAGCAGTCAGAGCTATTACGACTCACAGCAGGCGCATCTACTGTTGCTGCAAAGATGCCAAGTTTGTCGGTTATACCCGACGACAATGGTCGGATAAAGTCGGCAAGACATAGGTTTGGCATTCCTTCTGCTGTTGGCTTCTGCTGTCTGAGGAATGGAATGCGTGTGCCTGCAGCTATGATATCGTCGCCATCAGAATTAGCATCCACAATCTCAACAACAGCATGCGTCTGGTATCTATCTTCCCATTCTTCAAGCATTCGCAATGCTTCTTGCTTCTGCTTTTCTTGTTCGCTTTCGGGCTTTCCTGATAATCCCCAAGCATGGAAGAAGTATATCCAGTTGATATATGGCACAATATCCGAGATTCGATAATCTATCACCATGCCCTATCTGAATTCCAATTGCTGTCCGATATATTCTGCATCAACCTTACCATCAGCATAAACGGTATGACCATTGCAGATAGTCTGCTTCACATGCCAATTATATTCATGTCCCTCCATAGGACTCCATCCACACTTGCTCTGTATACACTCCTTAGTAACAGTCCATGGCTGTCCCTGAGCAACAATCGCTATATCAGCATGATAGCCAGGGCGCAGGTAGCCACGCTTATTGATAGCAAACAGTTTGGCAGGATTATGACACATCAATTCCACAAGTCGTTCGATAGAAATGATGCCTTGATCCATCAGTTCGAGCATTGTAACCAACGAGAACTGTACCATAGGCATTCCCGAAGTGGCCTTTGCAGCTCCACCCTGCTTGTCTGCCAAGAGATGAGGAGCATGGTCGGTACCAACAACAGATATTCTGCCATCGGCAATAGCTTTTCTCAGAGCATCTCTATCTTCAGGACGCTTTATAGCAGGATTGCACTTTATCAATGCACGCTTTGTGGCATAGTCGGCAGACGAGAAGAAGAGATGTGCTACGGTAGCCTCAAGGCTGATGTTGTCGGTAGCCAAATCCAATTCTTTCTCTGTACTCACATGGGCAATATGCAGACGTGTGCCAAACTGGCGAGCCAAACCTGCAGCCAAGGCTGCCGACTCATAGCATGCTTCCTCTGAACGAATCAGCGGATGCAACATCAAATCTGGGTCGTCGCCATAAGCTTTCTTCATCTGCTCCATGTTGCGATTTATGATATCAGTATCTTCGCAATGCGACATCAGAGGCACATTGAGTTCTGCTGCCTTCTGGAATATTTTCAATAGCGAGCCATACTTATCAACAAGCATATTGCCTGTGCTAGAACCCATAAAGAGTTTTATTCCTGGCACATGATGCCAGTCTACACTATCCATTATGCCTACATTATCGTTTGTAGCACCGATGAAGAAAGCATAGTTCACATGACTCTTCTGTCGTGCCAACTCTTCCTTTTGGCTCAGAGCCTCAAGGGTTGTTGTTTGCGGAATGGTGTTAGGCATCTCAAGGTATGATGTCACACCACCTGCCGCAGCAGCCTTCGACTCGCTGTTGATATCAGCCTTTTGTGTCAGTCCTGGCTCACGGAAATGAACATGATCGTCTATAATGCCAGGCAAAACGAAACACCCTGTGGCGTCTACTGTTTCCGAGTAGTTTCCACAGGGTGCTTCGCCTTGACCTATACTATCTATCAAGCCGTTATCAATCACGATATAGCCATCGAAGGTTTTTCCTTCGTTGACAATACGGCCATTCTGTATCAAAGTCTTGGTCATAATATCATTATCTTTTATTCTCTATAGATTTGGCTTCCAAAGAGTTTTCCTTATTTATTCTGATAAGGGTTATTCTGCAGGTTTAGCCAGTTCGTTAGGTGTTGGAGCGTTAGGCACTGGAGCCACAGGCTGCTGTACAGGAGCTTCCTTCATACCATTCATTATCTGCTGGTTTTCCTGTGCCTTCTCATAATATTCCTTCACCATAGGGTCGTTCTTGAATTTATCGGTGGCCTTGGTCATGATATCATCTATCCACGCATCAAGCATAGGAAATTCATACTTGCTGGTGCATGTGTTTAGGAACACCCAAGGTCCGAGGATATTGTCCATATTATCCTCAACAAACTTAGTAACGAGCTTATCCATCTTCTCGTTTAGCGCCTCGTCCTCAGCCTGTAGCTGTCTGATAACAGGCTCCATATCCTTGCCATCCATGATAGCTTGGTCGTGCTTGTGTACCAATTCGGCGCTAGCATTAGCTAACTTCTGATATTCTTTGATAAATTCTGTAAGCTCATCGTTGAGCGGAGTGCCTGTAACGGTCTGCTGCAGATTATCTATCTTTATGGTGATGTCACCATCCTCAAGCACAACGGGCAATGTTGGCACACCATTCATGAAGACGTTTGCCACACGTACAGAATCGATGGTACCACTAAACTTAAACTTACCATGGAGAACATCGCACGAGTCGAGGTCCTTAAAGGTAGTGTCGGTAAACACCTTAAGATAAAGTTTTTGTCCATCGAGGTTAGAAATGCTTGATGTGCCATCAATATTGAAACTATTGGCACACGACGACAGACCGAGAACGGCCATCACTACATAAATTATCTTATTCATATCGTTGATTATCTTCACATGCTTCACATCTCGCAAACGAGAAAATTGCATTTTGTGCATGCAAAGATAGTATGTTTGAAGGATGTGGGGAAATAAATTTGCGCTATTTATAACAACAAGCTATTCTTTTATATTTTTTTTGGATAGTTCGTGATCTATACGATGTGTGGTATATACCTCTATAACCGCTGCTATCAACAGTAGTACCACCCATTTGTTGTACAGAATCTCGATATAGTCGGCATAGTTGCTAAACATTGGTTGAAAGAAATGATAATGACTATCTGCCATCAGCACTCCTGCCACAACAAAGAATATGCTTGCCAAGCCTTGAATGTTTTTTAGGCGTTTTAATGTTGTATCTGTTCCTGTGTATATCTGCATTGTCTGCATAAGGCTGAACATCACGGCTCCTATGAGGAACACCCAGCACACTATACCACGAAGCCACATTGCTACATAGCATCCTGCACCTATCACCATGAGTGCACCACCCAACAGGAATATTACAGACTGTATCTTATTCAGTTGTTTCATCATCTTTTGTAAATTGCACGTCATCACTCAACACAAAGACGTCCTCATCGTCGGCCTTCATGAAGTATTTTTCTCTTGCTATCTTTTCTATTGTTTTTGGGTCACGCTTCAGTTCATGCAGAGCCTCTGCGTTCTTGGCATAGGTTTCGTCATAAGCCTTTATCTGGTCTTTAATATCGCTTATCTGCAAGTCGTATTTCACACGCTGCACAAAGCTATTGTCATCGACAAAACCTACTACCACAATACCTAACACTATCACTATAACATATTTATAGTGAGATATCATGTTCCAGATAATATTTAGTTTTTTGCCCATTCCTGTTATTAATTCTATTTTAGTTGGGCAAAGTTAATATAATTATCCGAATTCGATGCGTGTTTCACAAATTTTATTATTCGGGCTCAACATATTTGCCATCCACCTTTGTTGGCTCAAGATGCAGTCCGATATAGGTATCTTTACCGAAGCGTTCGCGTAGTCGGTGCTCTATGTTAGAAGCATGTTCATGGGCATGATAAAGGGATGTATTGCCTGGCAAACGAAGGTGCATAGTAAGGGCTATATTGTTGCCAATACGACGAGTGCGCAGATGATGAATACTGCTCACACAAGGTTCTTCTTCAGCAATTCTGATTATCTCTTCTTCTATATCGTCAGGCAGACTACGTTCCATAAGTTCGTCCACAGTTTGCTTGAGCAGTCGCAATGATGCACCTATAATAAAGAAGCTCACTATGATGGCTGCTATAGGATCGAGCACTGTCCACTTTGCACCAAGCAATATTGCTCCACCAATACCCAAGGCTGTACCTATTGACGACAAGGCGTCAGAACGATGATGCCATGCGTTGGCAACTACAGCTTGCGAGTCAACTTTCTTACCCACTGCGGCAGTAAACTGATAAGCCCACTCCTTGAGCACAATACTTGCCAAGGCTGCTATCAACGCTATCCATCCTGGCTTTGGCAATGCTATTCCTTGGATGGCATGATAGGTCTTCACCACTCCATCATAGCAAATCATCACTCCCACCATCAACAAAGCCATACCAATAATGGCTGATGCTAAGGTTTCGTATTTGCCATGTCCATAGTCGTGGTCTTTGTCTTCGGGTTTGTTGCCGATATGCACAAACACCATAACGATGATATCTGTAAGAAAGTCGGATAGCGAATGTACGGCATCTGCTATCATTGCGGCAGAATTGCCAAGGATACCTGCTGCAAACTTAAGCACCAACAACACCACGTTGATAGCACTTCCCATTAATGTTACGCGATATATTTTACGCTCACGCGTCTTTGCTTCATCATCAACAACTTTATTTTCCATAATGATAAATGATAATAGTTATATCTATCTGATAATAACGAATGAAATATAGAATTATTGTAAAAAACATGGCTTTCATTTCTTATATCAATTCTTTTATTTAACTTTGCAACATGGATTTAGCAGAAATTAAAGATAAGAAGATAGCTGTGCTGTTGTCTGGAGGTGTAGACAGCAGTGTGGTAGTTCACGAGTTTGCCTCGTTGGGCTTGCATCCCGATTGTTTCTATATAAAGATAGGTCCTGAAGAACAGGAGGAATGGGACTGCTCAAGTGAGGAGGATCTTGAGATGGCTACTGCCGTAGCTCACAAATATGGTTGCAAACTACAGGTTGTAGATTGCCATAAGGAATATTGGACTCAGGTGACTCGCTACACCATGGAGAAGGTGAAGGCAGGATTCACTCCTAATCCTGATGTTATGTGCAACCGCTTGGTTAAGTTTGGTGCCTTCAACGAAAAAATGGGACACAACTACGACCTCATTGCTACAGGTCACTATGCACAGACGGAATGGATAGATGGTAAGAAATGGCTTACCACTAGTCCTGACCCAGTGAAAGACCAGACCGACTTCCTTGCACAGATATACGATTGGCAACTCAAAAAAGCCATCTTCCCTATTGGTCACTATCAAAAGGGCGAAGTACGCGAGATTGCAGAGCGTGAACATTTGGTAAACGCAAAGCGTCGCGACAGCCAAGGCATCTGCTTTCTTGGACAAATCAACTACAACGAATATATCCGTCGATATCTTGGCGAAATGCCTGGAAAGGTAATAGAACTTGAAACTGGCAAGATGATAGGCGAACATCGAGGTCTATGGTTCCACACTATCGGCCAGCGCAAAGGTCTTGGCTTTGGTGGTGGTCCTTGGTTTGTTGTAAAGAAGGATGTAGAGGCTAATATATTGTATGTCAGCCACGGCTATGACCCAGAGACTGCTTACAAGCAAGACTTCAAGATTCATGATTTCCATTTCCTCACAACAGAAGTCAACGAACCTCGCGTCACATTTAAGATTCGCCATACTCCAGAATATCATCATGCAACAGTAGAGAAGACTGCCGAAGGTGCATACATCATCCATTCTGATGAGAAGATACATGGCGTTGCCCCTGGTCAGTTCTGTGTGGTATACGATGAAGACCACCACAAATGCTATGGTAGCGGTGAGATTACACTATAAACTATAAAAGATGCGAATGCTATATAAGTGGCATTCGCATCTTTTTTATTATGAAGTAAGATTTTTGATTACATTTGACAGCAATCATATTAACATTTGATAGTAAGCAAAAACACATTTGATAGTAAGCAAAGATACATTTGATAGAAAGCATAGATCTGCCCTGCATAACTTCGACAGGGCAGACGCATTAAATATTTTATTCGTTAACATCTGTGTTGTACAGTTATAACTTATTGAATATTAACATTATATATTTACATATATGAAATATTTTTTGTATCTTTGTAAAGAAATAATTAACAATTAAAAGGTACAAAATGAGCATTATTAAGTTATCTAAACAAATAGCCGACCCACGAGTTGCGGGTCGAACTGTCCATAAAATGGAACATATCATTTACATTACAATCGCTGCGGTAATTGCAGGAGCTCAATCTTGGAACGAAATTGCAGAGTTTGGAAAAAGTAAGTTAGACTTCTTCAAAAAGCGTTTGCAGGGGTTGGAGACTATTCCAAGCCA
>OJMJ01000041.1_pt1 | contig 56702 bp, 40 predicted proteins | sample 1597181 | NCBI WGS metagenome assembly OJMJ01 (sample SAMEA2452126, study PRJEB22498) | human gut metagenome | biome: human feces; feature: human gut; material: feces | place: Australia | collected 2012
TTCGTGAAGATCCGGGGCGATAGTAAGCTCTATCGGTTGTGTTTGGATAAGTGTCTCTTCTTTTGTCGGGGATGATTCGGGTACAGGCTCAGGGACTGATGTAGGTCCAGGCACAGATGTGGCTTCTTCAAGTGTATTTTGTGACAGTTCTTCCTGCACCTCTATGGCTTCGGCAATCGTTTCTTTCTTGCCGAACTTGATTTTGTAGATTTCGTATGTATCAAAGATAAGTGTCTGAAAGGAGAGATAGAGCAACCATCCCAACAGGTTACAGCATACGAATACTATCCACCTGACAAAGTTGTCTTGGTTGAAGCTGTCCGCTATTACCAGCGTGGCAATGGAAGATATTAGGACGATGGCGAAGCCGACAAAGCCCAAGATGATGTATTTGTCCTTGATTGATGATTCCATATTTCGTTGAGAGATTGAATGTTCCTGTATTATTTTGTGCAAAGTTAATGCTATTTTTCCCAATTACTGCCCGTTATTTGCGGTTAGAACGGTCTTTTTCAATGTATTTCACGAAATGTCATCATATCATACTCTGTTTCATACTCTGAGGGGCTTATAAATGGTGGCATCAAGCCAAAAACATAGAGGGGCGATTATAGCCTTGTAGCCATAACCGCCCCTCTGAATACCTGTCAATGTGAGACATTTATGCCTCCTTGCGCTTCAAGGTTATCTTGTCCACCACCTGACACATCTGCTGCGCTGCTATCTTGGAATAGATTTGTGTGGTGGTAATGTTCTTATGTCCGAGATAGGCTTGGATGACAGCCATGTCCGTTCCCATTTCCACGTGCAGGCTTCCGAAGCTGTGGCGGGTACAGTGAAAGGTGATTTTCTTGGTTATCCCTGCTGCCGTGAGCCACCGTTGGAGTGGTCCTTGCAGCATCTTGTCCTTGAAATCCTCAAAGATAAGTCCCTCGCCCCGTTCTCCCAGCAGTCCATAGGCTTCATCACTGATGGGGTTATGCACTATTTCTTTGGTTTTCTGCATACGGGTGGTAACGAACATCCTGCCGTTGGTGTATGGTTGTATCTGCTGCCACGTGAGCTGTCTGATGTCGCTCTTTCTCAGTCCCGTAAGACAGGCGAAAAGAAAAGCTTTTTTCAAGACCTCCTCCTCACAGGGTGTTTCGGCAAGCCGTATCAGTTCCTCTTGGCTCAAATGCTCCCTGATGGTGGGAATGCACTCGATGCGGTCTAAGAAGCCGTTTGGGTTCTCCTTTATCTTCCTGTCACGGTAAGCGGTGTGCAGCACGGCACGGAAAGTTGACCAATAGCCTGCTGCGGAGTTGATGTGCAGCTTTTGGTTGGTGTGGATGGATTGGGGTGCATCAAGCAGGTATTCCATGAACTTGCGGCACAAATCCACATCCACCTCCTCAAAGGTGCATTTGCCGTTCACGAACCGCTGGAAATGCTTGTATACGTGCTGCCACTTGATATTCTTGCGGTCAGCCAGTCCTTTGAAATAGGCAAGGAAATCGCCCTTCATCTTGGTCTTGTCAAAAAAGCCGTTGTTTTCATTGAAAATGGCTTCGTAGCGCTGGTTGCGCAGGATGACCGCTTTCTTCATCATGCGTGCGTTGAAGTCCCGTTCCTGCTGGTTTGCAGGTTTGGCGAAGATGTAAATTCCTAAGGCTTCACGTGTAATCACTCTCATGGTGACATTGTCACGGTAGCCGGGATAGTAGTCAAGGCATAGTGAATACTGTGTCCCGTTCTTAATCTTGCGCTTACGCAAGGTAACTGTTTTGCATTTACTCATAATAATTATGTTTTAATTGGTTGTATACATTTTGGAGTTGTATCCATGTTTCCGATGGCAAAGGAACAACGTGAAATATCCGTGAATACCTCCACGATACATCATTTTGAAATAATTTTCGATAATCCCGATTTTTCACGGTTATTTGTTCCTTTCAGCCATGACACGCTCCACATCTGAGCGCAAAAGCAGGTTTTTCACACCCACCTTTATCTTTTCGATGTGCTTCACCTTGACGATATGGCAGATGTTGGCTGACGAAAGACCATAGATTTGCTGCACCTGCTCAACGGTATAGTAGCGTTCATCGTTCACAAGGTCAGTTCTGCGGAGTTCGTTCAAATGTGATTTGGAGTAATAGGTACGCCCGTACTCTCTTTTAGTGGGTATCTTATGGCGATAGGTGTAGGCACGGAGTGCGGTCGGCTTCATGCCGAACAGTTCCTCCACCTCCTCGGTCAGTAGCCAGTCGGTAATTTCGCTAATATCAACTGCCACACCGAAAAACTCGTCAATATGCTTCTTGCTGTAATAGTTCTTTCCTGCGATACGGCAGATGGGGATATGGTTACGCTTGGCGGAAGTGTAAAGCCATGACTGCTTTACCTTAAAAAGGGACATCACCTCCTCGCCCGAATAGAAGTCCAACACTTCTTCGCTTTCCTTTTCCCTTTTTTCTCTTTTGGCAGGTAAGGAAGATGAAGATGATTTCCTTGGTGTGGAGGTGTTGCCGGGCAGGATGCGGTGATAGGGATTGCCCTCCAACATCTGCTCGATGTCGGCTCTGCGGATGAATGCCATGCGGTTGCTGATGCGTGAGGCTTTCAGCTTGCCGATGGCTACAAGTTTGTAAATGTACTGTCGGGAACAGCCCATGAGGATGGCTGCTTTGGAAAAGGTGAGATACTCCTGATGCTGTATCTCCATCAAGGGTTGGGCGACTTTGAAGAGGTTGTTCTTCTGCATCACTCTGGCTCGTTTGGCTTCTGCCTGACAAGCCTCACTGCAATATCTTTGCATACCGCTTCGGGTTACAAAGGACTTGCCGCAAAAACTGCATTTTCTGGTTGCTTTCATACCGTTTTATCGTTTAATGGTTCATTTCTTCAATCCTATATCTCTGAAATGGTAAACGGATGTGAACGGAAGTCAACCATTGTCGCTTTTCTACACAGTGTGACTGTTTCCGCATATCGGGGCGGTTATTGTCGCTTGTCGTAAACGGTTGTAAACCCTTGTCAACTGTCTGCACGGTGTGACAAAAAACAAGCCCCGCAAATTCTCCACGTCAGAAATACGTCTCAAAAATATGTGGAAATTTGGGAAGCGACAAATGGCAACCGAAAAGTGTTAAATTTTAGAATATGCTGGTAATTAAAGATTTACACTCGGATATTTCTGATTAGTTTTGGTTGTTCTATGGTTATAAATACAACCATTGAAATGCAAATCACTTATCGAGGTAATAGCAGATGGGAAAGTCAAACTCGTAAAACTACTACATTTTTGAAAAGCATTTTTTCCAACCGAGGTAATACCAACAGGAAATTTCAAGGTTGTCAATTCCTTATTATTCCGATAATATTTAATGCTACAGTTAATGTCGATTAACGGATGGTCAGTTTGTATATACGTCGCTAAATCATCAAGAATGATATAACGCACATCTTCCAACTGATTGCAGCCTCCAAAAGCATTATCGCCTATAAATGTAAGGCAGGACGAAAGAGTCAGACTTGTCAAACCGCTGCAATCATAAAATGCAAAAAGACTTATAGAGGAAACAGTAGAAGGAATTGTTAAGTTAGTCAAACCGCTGCACCCCCAAAAGGCTGCTTTTCCAATTGAGGTAATATTATTTGGAAGAGTTATGCTCTTCAAACCACTACAAAAACTAAAGACATTATTACCAATTTCGTTTTCATTTTCTACGTAATAAACCTCACTATTCCTAAAGTTATAATAAGCTTTTCCACCCCACACAATCTTGGCTTCTGACAAATCTAAGATTGATAGTTTTCCATCTGTCACGTCTTCTGCATTTATAGACTGACCTGCCATTTCACGGATAAAACCCAAATCTGTACCATTAATTCTACCATTAATCTTTAGATTGGTTATCAGATTTTTCTCTGAATTACTGATTTTCTGTGGCAAAGTACCTGGTTCTTCCAAATTGATTATTACCTGGTTTGTTATCAAACCATCATCTGCCGCTAGTATTGGCAAGCAACCAAGCAACATCAACATGACAAACATCAGTTGTCGTTTAAAAGTAAATTTTCTCATAATGCAAAGTTTTTTTTATTAAAGTGATAAAATTGCTAAATCTAAACATTTACAAGCTTTTCTATAGGGAAAGCTTTCTCTTAATTCCATAGTAGTAAATGATTTACATCTGCAAATATAAATAAAATAATTGAATTATTGACGTTCCACATTATTATAATATGTGTTGGATGGAGAACTTTGAACGTGAGCAGAAGAGATTGACCGAAGGGAGGAAATAAAAATATATAATTTATTCCTTATTATTTTTGTCATTTTGTAATTATTTACTACCTTTGTTCGCCAGATAGTAATCTGTATTAATAATTAACCATTACGTGACAGAAATAATAAAACCATTACACATGAGAAAGAATAACAGATTTGGGGCAATACTCATGGCAGTATTGCTGTTCGGTTTTGTAGCCAATGCGTTTGCCGATTCCAACGAACGCCTTATCTACTCGCTCGACCGTGGCTTCGGTATCACCGGAAACCGTGGCAACATAGGCACTCCACTCAAGCAAGACTACGATGTGGCTATACGTATCAACGACAAGCATTTTGTTGGTATGACCATTGCTGCCGTGCGTGTGCCTATCGACACCATGAAGAACCTTTCTGGACTTAAGGTATGGCTGTCGAAAGAACTTAAGCTCGAAGTGGTGAACGGCAAGAAGATTAACAAGCCTGATATCATGTCGCAGGACGTAGACATGGCACAAGGATGGGTGGAAGTGCCGCTGGCTAAGCCTTACACCATAACCGACGAGGGTGTGTATGTGGGCTACTCGTTCAAAATGGACAAGATGGATAACTCCAACAAGCGCCCTGTGCGCATAACAACAGAGTTGCACGATGGAGGCCTATTTCTTCATACATCACGCAGCTACCGCAGTTGGACCGACGTTAGCGACCAATGCAGCTCTACCATGCAGGTTCTGCTCGACGGAGCTCCCAAGTATGCGGCTTCGGTACTTGCCGGCTCCACATCCTATTTCGGAGCTACAGGCATCACTAACCCTTTGACTTTCTATGTTGAAAACCACGGTGCCACTGGCGTGAAGTCGATTGACTACACCTACGAATACAATGGCAATACATACACTGGACAAGAGACTTTCAACGACGAACTGTCGTCGGTGTATGGCGTGCAGACTTCTTTCGAGATAGAACTGCCCGTTGTCGATAAAAAAGACTATTATCCCGTACAACTTAAGATTACCAAGGTGAACGACAACACAAATGAGGATGCCGAGAACCAACTGACACAACAGGTGTGCATATTCGACAAACTGCCTAAGCACCGTGCATTGCTTGAGGAGTATACTGGCACATGGTGTGGATATTGTCCACGTGGATACGTGGGACTTGCTGCCATGAACCGACTCTATCCCGACGATTTCATTGCCCTATCCTATCACAACTCAGAGTCGGAGAAGAAACCCGACCCTATGGAAGTGATGCCCGGATCGGATTATCCCAGCAATATCACCGGTTTCCCGTCGGCTTGGCTCGACCGCACTTATCAGGTGGATGCCTATGGAGGATTTGATGCCTCGTCAAACCAATTGGGTATTGACAAGGCATGGAAGGCTGTAAGCGATCTACTTGCCGAGGCTAACATCGATGTTAAGGCTGAGCTTAACGCCGACAAAACTGCTGTAGAGGCTAAGGCTTACGTCAACTTCCCACTCGAAATAAACAATGCACGCTATGGTGTGGAATTTGTTCTTGTGGCCGACGGACTTAAAGGAACCGCCGATGGTTGGACTCAGAAGAACTATTATGCTAAGGGCAAGAACGGTACCGACTTCTCAGAACCTGAGTTTGAGCAGTTTATCAAGGCCGAAGGCAATGTTAGTGGTCTGGTTTTCGACGATGTGGCTATTGCCACAACACGTCTTACGGGCGAAAACCAATATATGCCTGAGACTATTGAGGAAGACAAAGTGTACGAGTTGCCTGCTACTTTCAAGCTTGCAAAGGTTAAGAATACATCGGGCGAGAATATTGTGCAGAATGCCGACAACCTGCGTGTTGTAGCTGTGCTTATCGACTATAACGACGGCACTGTGGTTAACGCAGCCAAGACATTGCGTATGGGCGAGGCTACTGGCATAAAAGGTCTGGATGCCGATGAGGACAGCACGCCTGTTGCAATATACGATCTCTCGGGCCGCCGCCTAAACTCTTTGCAGCAAGGTCTGAACATCGTGAAGACTGCCAACGGACATACATCAAAGATTATTGTAAAGTAACGAACATTCATCATTTAAAACATACCGCTTATGAAGACACTTTTACTCGCAGCTGCCACGTTAGTATCGGCAGCGTCATTCGCGCAAACCACTGCCTCTTCCCTAAAACAGCCTAAGAAGACGCAGCTTGTAATGGGCAAGACAGCCGCTCCCGCCTCGTTGCTTAAGGCGGCAAGCAAGGCTCCAGAGATGATTACCAAGCAGCCTGAAGGCAAGCTATACAAGGACATGTATGGCTATTCGGAAGGTTTCGTATCGCAATGGGGTGCTATCTATGAAGATGTAAGAGACGGTGTTGCACGCGACTTTGTTGTGGGCAACGACGGAAGCTACTACATGAAGAGTCCTATCAGTGCCCAACCTACCGACTCGTGGATTAAGGGCGACAAGGCTGAGGGCGACACTATCGTGTTTAAATTGCCGCAACAAATCTATACGCTCGACAATGGCGACGGCAATCCTATTAAGTATTATGCAAGCCGACTTGTATATCAGCAGGTTGACGGCGAGAACCAATATGTGCTCGACGAGAAGTCGCAGGATATTAAGTTTGTATGGCGTAACGACTCACTCATCAAATGCGACAAGGATGCCCTGCTGGGTATGACAAGCGAGGCTGGCGATTGGAACGGATTGGGCGACCTTGTAAGCGAGACTACTATCTGCCCGTTCAGCAACGAGGCTCCAAAAGACTTGTCTAAGGCCACAAAGTATATCTTTACATTCCACCCAAGCGAGCGCACTACTACACAGCGCATATCGCAGGTGGTGATAGAGGGAGACGACTTCTATGCCAACAATATTGACGCCAACATACCTGATGCATGGATTCATGGCAAGATAAATAATGGAAAAGTGGTGTTCAGCGGTGCGCAGTTCCTTGGACTCGACAAGAATGCGTCGCAGTTCCGATTCAACTTCCCAGCTAATGTATACTATGATGATGAGACCTACATGACCGAATACAAGACTATGGACGAGGTATCATTCGACTATGATGCTGCTACCGGCAACCTCTCCAACTGTCAGTATGGCTTTATGTCGAACTATGGCTATCGCCTTATAGCACTTGAGATGCAGGTAATGATGCAACCAACATTCGAGGCATGGGATGGTGTAATAGCTCGTCCGCAGAACCCTAATATATTGCAGTATTATCCAGCAGAGACAGCAAGTGGATGGGTTATCTTCGACTTGCCACGCAATAATGTAGAGAATAGTTTTATGGATCAGAGCAATGTATACTACAACATCTACTTCGACGACGAGCTTGCAACATTCTATCCAGACCAGTATCTCGGTATAAAGAAAGAGATGACAGATGTGCCTATTGACTTCAACGATACCCAGCGTTATGACTTCCAGACATATGGATCGCAGCATCGCGTTGTAATCTACGACTCTGGCATTAGCCGTGTAGGTGTAAGAGCTGTGTATGTAAATGGCGATGAACGTCTATATAGCGATATTGTATACAGCGATGGAACCGTAATATCAGGCATCAAGAACGCTTCTGCCGACGCCAAGACAAAAAGCATTAGCTACTACGACCTTAGCGGACGCATGATACAGAATCCTAAGCACGGTCTGTTTATTAAGAAGACTGTAATGAGCGACGGTTCTGTTAAGACAAGCAAGACAGTGGTAGAATAAAAGAAAGTCACTTCGCTACCATATCGCTTTAGTGACATTACATAGCAATGTGCCCTGTAAGGCATGGATCTTGAACAATCCACCTTACAGGGCGCATTTTATTTGGCTCATCCTACATTTGGAGCGATTCGAAAAAAGTATTTAGAGCCTTATAACTAATCATAACTTACTATGACCAACCAAACATAAAGTCTTGATTTTCAATACTCTTTTATTTTTAACACTTTCTGAGTGTTTTTTTGTCAGTTCCCGATTTTCCACATATTTTTGCAGCGTATTTCTACCGTGGAGAACAGGCACCATTGAAGAACTGGCTGAAAGAAGGATGCATGGACAGTTGTAAGGGGTCGATGGTCGTACTAATTCTTTAAAATAGAGGAGAACGCAATATGTACCTTACGCTCTCCTTATTTTTTAGCATTATTCAAACATCCACGATATGCTCCATAATTACACAGAAGCATTCGCTTCTATTTTCTCCAGTTTATTTTACCTTTCAATATAAATATATAGAAAACAAGCAATGATAACAGAATTAATCCCAAAACTGACGCAAGAATTAAAACAATGATTATTATTGCCAAATCTATTATAGCGCGTTTGCTGAATAATTCCTTTTTGAAAAGGTCTAAAGTTGTAGCACTACCGTCTTCCCTTGCCTTTTTATGGCAATCATAAAGGGTTAAAACCAACCATGTAATAATTGCCAATATTATTCCTGTAACAGCACTTGTCACAAAAATAGTTTCGAAGGGCAACTTGTCTTGGTAATTAGTGTAACTATCATGCGACGCTTGATCATAAATGCTTATACCGAAACATGATAAAAAAAATGTAGTAGTGCCAATACCTATTGATTTTTCATTCTTTGCTTCCCTTTCCATGATTTCTTAAACTTTGACATTAACGAACATATTTCAATTCGTTACTGTTTATATGGATAGAGCTACCATCCATATATTCTATATAGATGTCTGTTAGTACAAGCTTCTTAGCAGAATAATTGTACCAAAGACAATCCCAATATGTTCCGTAACCATAAGTCGCTCCTGGCTTTATAGGGCCAGTAACCTTACCACCACCTTCAATGGTTCCACGAGCTTCACATGAAACTGGGTCACCCACTGCATTTATAGGATAGCCACTCCAGTTTAAATATTTTATAGTCTTATTAGATACATTCTTCCATACAAGATGAGCGTCTACACCGCCAGCACTATTAGGAGATGATAGATAAGCCTTCTTTATCTTTATCGTATTTTTTAACAGGTCTATTCTCTTAGCTCTCTTTAGACTATCCTGACTCTTTTTTTCTGCAGCAGCTATGGTAGCGAGAGAATCATCTTTATCGGTCTCACTATTTGAAGTTGACTCAGTATTATTAGAAGTCGTTTTATAATTATCAGAGCAATCTCTTAGTAAACAAATACAAAATAGAAAAATAATCACAGAAAATAGTAATACAAAAGCACATGGGAAAGATGTTGTCCCCCCATCTGGATTGTTACTTTTATTATCATTAATATTTGAAGAATAAGGAACTTGTCCATTATCAAATTCCATACGTTTCTTATCTTCTACTTGAGGCATTTGAGCATTAACCTTAACTTGTCTTTCAGCCTCTTCTTGTTTCGCCTTGTTTTCTTCCTCTTTGCGTTTCTTTTCGGCCTTCCATTCTAAGAATTCTTCAAATTCTTTCTTTTCGTCTTCTGTCATTATATCCCAGTTTTTAAGTTATTCCACAATTAATGAACATTAGTCTCATGCAAACTCACCTGTCCTAATTGAATTTTAAAACGCCACCGTTGCAAAACAGCAACAGTGGCGCCAATCTTCATTGCTATCTATTTGCGAGATTTTAGTCCTTCTTCCAAGTATAGTTAAAACTTACGCCTTGACTTGATGAACCACTCCATTTCATCTTATTACCACTAACAACAATCGTTGCGCTGAAAGTGTCACCATAAGTGTTCTTAGCTGACATTTTATTGCCGTTAAGCTCCCATGTGCCATTGCCGATAGAGCTTGCAGTAGAAGAGAATTTGCCATCTTCACTGATAGTAATGGACTCGCCTACCATATAACCGGTTATAGGTTTTCCATCCACTTTATCTGTGCTTGCGGTACATGTCCATGTTCCAACTACTTCTTGCACATTGATGTCTTTGCTGCCGTCTCCGTCATCATCACTACTACATGACGTAAAAAACATAACTGTTACTGACACTACGAGCATCGCTAAGATGCTCAAAATTTTGTTTGTTTTCATATTTTATTATTTTGATCTACTTGCGTTTTTATTCATGGCATACAGGACGAATTGATCGACCTATATGACGAGTACCTGTATCATAAAAGTTCAAATCGTTTTCAGCATGAAAGCTGGTAAAATATGCATTAGAGTACCAGTTTGATAAAGAACATGTCCAATAGCTACAGGTTTTGTCAGTCTCGCCTATTCCAGTATTAACAAAACCACCTGCTGCCGGAAGGAAAATATAATTACCATTTGGTCCCGTTATTTTATAGCCGTAATTACTATTCATCAAAGCCCATTCCCATGTACATTTATCACGTAATTCTTCAAACTCTTCAATTGTAGGCATACGCCATTTGCCACCCCAATTCTCATAAGCAGCGTCATCTTCTAATTCTAATGTAACTTTATCATCGCGAAAACCATCATATCCTGATTTATCATCAGTAACGTATTTTGTGTACCCTTTCTTTGTTATTTCAATAAGAAATCCATCTTCGTCTGTTGTTTTAGTAGTGCTTTCCATGTAATATTTGTAGTTCTTTTCTGTGAAATTTGTTTTTCCATCCTGACTACCTTTGGTTTCTGCCCATGCAAAATAATCTCCATAGGAAGATATGCTTTTGGCACCGATATTCATATTTGCCCATTTTGTTCCTGATGGCAATCCAAGATCAATTGCAGTTACGCCATTGGGGGTGTTGTCTGGTTTTATCGGTTCTGATTTGTTAATACTCCATGTAATATTATCGATTAAAGAAACCGGAATTTCCATAACCTTACCATCGACAAAATTTATTTGCATTTGTGCATTTTGTGCATTTGAGCAAATAATTGTTGAAACAAAAGCAAAAAATAAAGCTACTTTTCTTTTCATTTTTTTAATACTTTAAAAGTTGTATCGCCTTTCTTGATTATATAAATCCCCTTAGGAAATTCTAAAATATTGGTTTCTGATATTCCTGAATCATTGTGTATCTTTTTTAGAAGTACACCTTTTTCATTATATATGAGAATATCGCTACTTCCTTTTTCAATATGTTGTAATTTGATGTCTGTCAATTCGTCTTCAAAAGAGAGTTTGTCAAGTTCGGTTAATGGAAATTCAATAGAAACAGTTTTTGTGGAAACCTTTAATGTGTTTCCTTCATAAGTAACTATTGGTTTGTCTAAAAATCCACAACAGAATATCTCTCCATCTTTTTGGTGAATGTTCAAAGTGTTCTGGGCAAATCCTGCAATTGAAAAGAGGATTATAGGAATTAATGTCAAAAACTTTTTCATTGTTTTTATCTTTTTGTTAAACGCAAAAACGTGAGACTCTACACTTGTCCGTCACTTATTCTTGGTCGTAGGAAACCTATGGTTAATGACGAACAGATAGAATCTCACGCTGATAGTTATACATACCCCGAAAAGTGTGCCGCTGAGGTTTGTCCTCCTTGGCACACTACGAGGGTTGATTATACAACCTACCCGTGACATCTTCTCTGCAATGCCATTGATAACCATTTTGAATTTCCTACGTTCAGAATAATCAATGAACAAAGCGTTGATGACGCCTTATGTATGTTTTGCAAATGCTTTGATTGCGAATGCGCTGCAAAGTTACTAAAAAACAATAAGAATAAAGAAATTATTTGTTATCGGTTTCGTAAAACTGAAATTTTAGTCCAATTATGCCACTATAATGACCGAAAACATCAGACAATATGTCAAATCCATGGTGCATGATACAAGAAACCGTGTTAACAATGGCATGAAATGTGTCGGTAAAGGTTTGCGACAAAACCCAAAGGAGCGAGTAAGGAAACAACGTACACGGCTGATTCCATGAGAATTATTATCGGAAACAACGTAGAGATGGCATAAACAATCTATTTAACGCAACAGAAAACCGAGCTTCCACAGTATTCATCTTAAAAATTTTATCAAACTACGAACGAAATTGGAACTCTTAGCTTGGAGCGTCTAAACAACGGCGCACATTTTCTGTTCATTTCAAACGTGTAGACTCGTGCTGAGGCCGATGCGAATGTAAAGAGTAAGCTCAGCGTACTGATTGTCTCGCTAAAGGCTGTTAATGGCTTCAGGAATCTGCCTGTGGAGAACATGGCAAAAGCAGCAAAGGTACTGACGCAACACATCAAGGACTATGCCATCGACCCAAAGATGCAACTTGACAAGGAAACGAGACACTAGTGATTATTAAATATGAATATGTCAAAGAAATCCACTTTTGCGTGGTGCATGGGTGAACCATCTTCTCGGCATGGCAAAGATGGGCAACACCAAGTATATGACTACTAATTGTTGCGCAGTTCTTCTTTTGTTGGCATATAAGTCATATACTTGGCTGCAAACAGCTGATTGTTGTCGTGAAGAACTGAATAACTTGCTATCGTATTGTCGGTATCAGTGCAGAGCAACACTCCAATAGTAGGAGCGTCATCAGAACCTTTGATAAGGTCATCGTACATTCGTACATACATATCAAGCTGACCAATATCTTGGTGTGTGAGTTTATGTGTCTTAAGCCTGGCATTGGGGTCTGAAACAGAAAGTATGCGGCGTATATGCGACCAACTAAGATTGTGAACACACGTGTTCACAATCTGTATGTCAGTAATATCTCCAAATGATATTGGTTGCCGATATACGCAATATATATTACTTTGCCATTTAATATATATTACTTTGCCATTTAATATAATATACTTGGGCATTTAATATAATATACTTTGCCATTTAATATAATATACCTTATAAGCGAGACAGAATTAATGGTATCCAATGATAGCTCCTTCATCACAGCACATTAAAAGTTAAAGGCTCTTCGACAGTGCGTGCCTTATAATCTTCGTATAGCATTTTGCGCATTTTCTCCACCAACTCCTTCTTTTGCGCCTTGGCTGAGCTCCAACGTCTTAATGCTTCTTCTCTTGTAATCTTTTCCATATTATATAGGTAATGATTTGACATGCGTTATCGCTGCAAACTTATTATAATCCATAAAAACAAATAAACGGTGCAGATTTTGTGTAAACATATTTAACGGTTGAACATTAGCTATCAAAGCATATAGCTCCACTCCCTATGGCGAAGGGGTTGTGGGTGGGGCTAAGTGGAACTAAAAAAAAGGCTTGCACCCTATTGAGCGCAAGCCTAATATATAATAATGTATAAAGGGATTACTCATTTTCTGATTCCCAATCAAAGTACTCTGAAGTACCGAGAGCTGACTGAGCAGGAGCTCCGAATGGATTATTTTCCTTATCCATATCCGATACCGAATTACCCGAACCTGCCAAGATGGTTGTAGAACCGATAAACACTACTTCAATTTCGGGTGTTATATATGTTTTCTTTGTTGTCATAATTGTATTTGTTATTTGTTATTATTTTGTTATATTGCCGTTAGCGTCAAATTTATAAGCACTTCCTGCTGTAGACAAAGCGTTGTTCATGTATGTGATAGCTTCTGCTGATGGAGTATCAGTTTTATCAGCATTATTATTACCAGTAATATTACCAGCAACATTTGAAACTTTAATACTTGACGCATAATCTTTACGCCATGTATCATATACACAGAACTTAGCATTACTATTAGAAGAAATAATCGCAGATCTAGTATTTGTATTTCCACCAAAAGAAGCAGCACTCCAACAAGCATACACCTTAATTAAATCAACAATGGTGTTGCTTGTGAAGCCTACTACACCACCACCATAAGAAGTTTCTTTTTTCGTTATGGAAATCTCTGCATTTGCTTTGCTGTAACAACCACGCACAATTACATTGTCAACAACACCAGCACTTGTTTGCAGCATACCAATTACACCACCAGCACCTTTTGAAGATTTTTGTGTAGAGTTTGAAATTATATGTCCATCATTCCAACATGCTTCAACAAGTGATGTAATTATTTTTGATTTATCCTTGTTAGAAACTATAACACTGCCAACTACACCACCAACATGTCCGTCACTGGCAGTAATTGTACCTATATTTGAGCAGTTTTCCAAAGTAGAGCCATAAAGCAAACGTCCGACAACACCACCAATACCACATGAAAGAGCGGATGCTGTTACGGTTATATCGGCAGCATTATGCAAATTCTTAATAGTTGTACTTGAAGCAACACCAAACAAACCAGCACCTTGATTATCAGCAATATTTACGGTATAAGAACCTGAAACAGTATGGTTTGCACCATCAAATAATCCACCCTTAAATTGATGTGTGTTAGTTCCTATCGGCTGCCACTCACCATTAATCTCAATATCAGACATCAACTTGTAATACTTTCCTATATAAGTACCTGCATTTACCTTATCACGCACAAACTCAAGTTGCTTCAAAGTAGAGATCTGATAAGGAGAAGTAGCAGTTCCTTTACCGATCAACGATTCTTCAATTGTGCTAGCAGTACCATCCACACCAAAAGCGTATACCTTACCAGCGACAAGATTTGCAGACTTTGTGCCAAAAACATCGAACTTATAGTAGTTATTGTTTGCGTCTACTGCTGTAATTACAACATTACTTAACGTAGTAGGCTGCATAGCAACCCATACCTTAGCTTTACCTGCTTCAACATTGACATCAGAGATATTGATGTTGCCCTCGATATTAGCATCTGTATTAAATTCGCCAGCTTTGTCTACAGTATTGACATACGACTTACCAACAAGTCCATTGCCGCTCATAGACAACTGAACTGTAGACGACAACTTTTCGGGGAATGTAAGGGTAAGCTCAAAGAAGGTTGTCTTATAATCGAAAGACATATTAGAAATGTTCTCACCCTCTGTGTATGTTGCAGTACCAAACTGCAAGCAATGAGCCATTGCATCTGCGAAAGTACCCTTCTGCTTTGAATAGTCAACAGAAACAAGCTGATTAGAATTTGACAAATTCTCAGCCTTGATATAATCGCTTACGATATAGCCAGACACAACATTGCCAGCAGTAAGACCAGTTACTGTACCAGTAAGAGTTGCATAGTGAGCATCTTCCTTAGGAGTTACTGTAAAATTAGCAGGAGCAGAAACATTGCCTGATGTACCATTAACAACAACAACATTGTCTGTGTTTCCCCAAACAGCCTTTACCTTTGTTTCTTCGTCAGTAAATATGGTTCGCGAAGAGTTAGCCTCAATACCATTAGTGGCATTGATGATCAAAGTCTGACCCTTAACCTCTGGAGTCTTCTCGCTGAAATCCTCGTCCGACGAGCACGCAGCCAACAGCGCGAGTGCTAATGGCGCATACATCAAACTTGATAGTTTGTTTTTAATGTTCATGTTAGTAAAAATGTTTTTAGTTTGGTTATTTATAGTATTTAATTAGTATTCGGTAGTTTTGAAACAAATCTTTATATTTTTTTAGATTTTGCTTGTAAGATATAGGTTTATTTTGTACATTTGCGTAATACTTAGAAACAATCCATGTATACGCACCGTTTATTCGGCTGCAAATTTAGAAGATAATATCAGAACACAACAATAAAACAGTACAAATGAATTCAAATTACGTACAAAGAATGAAGAAACATGCAGAAAACCGCTAAAAATGTTGATTATGTACACAATATGAACAATTATGTACATACATACACACGCACGAGGCAAAACATGTTTAATTTTGCAAGCACAATTGCCTATGCAAGCAGTTTGACATGAAAACAAATGATTAATTCATTAAAGAACAACAATAAAAATCTTTAAACCTATCAAGAAATGAAAATTAGATTCAAGACCGAAACAGTCAAGTCATGGGCTATTTTGCTTCTGATGTTGATTTCCGTGTCCGTAGCTAATGCGCAAGACAAGGTATCGGGAGTTGTTAAAGACGACACTGGCGAAACTATGCCTGGTGTTAGCGTCACAGTGAAAGGTAGCAAGAGTGTTGGTGCCGTTACCGATATTGACGGTAACTTTACCATCAACGTAAGCCGCGGTGCTGTGCTTACTTTCTCTTTCCTTGGCTATAACCCACAAGAGGTTAAGGCTACTCCAGGAAAGCAGATGATTATCACCATGCAGGAAGACAATAAGACCCTTAACGAGGTTGTCGTTGTGGGTTATCAGCCAGTTCGCCAGCGCGACCTCACCGGTGCTGTATCTAAAGCCGATGTTAAAGGCTTGACCAGCACTCCAGTATCATCATTCGACCAGACTCTTGGTGGACGCCTTGCTGGTGTAAACGTATCTTCTAACGAAGGTATGCCTGGAGGTAAGATGAATATGGTGATTCGTGGTAACAACTCGCTTACTCAAGAGAACTCTCCTCTGTACGTTGTAGACGGTTTCCCAGTGGAAGACGCTTCTGTTGCATCAAGCATCAACCCGCTTGACATCCAGTCGGTAAACGTATTGAAGGATGCCTCGGCTACCGCTATTTATGGTGCACGTGGCGCTAATGGTGTTGTTATCATCACTACAAAGAGTGGTCAGGAAGGCAAGCCAAAGGTTACATACGATGGCAGCTACGGATGGCAGAAAATCTCTAACAACATCGATATGATGAATGCTTACCAGTTTGTTGAGCTTCAGAACGAGATGTATCCTAAGGAGATGCAGACAAAGTATCTTGCCAACTATGAGGGCAAGCAGTGGACATTGGACGATTACAAGAACATCGCTCAGTACAACTGGCAGGACATGATTTTCCAGACAGCTCCTATCCAGAACCACAGCATCGGCCTTACCGGTGGTAGCAAGGAGGTACGCTACAACGCTTCTATATCTTACTTCGATCAGGACGGTATCGTTATCAACTCTAACTACAACCGTTTGCAGGGTCGTATGGGTAGCACATACAAGAAGGACAAGTTGAAGATTAACCTCAACGTTAACTACTCTCGTACAAACCAGGATGGCGCTTCGCCTTCGCAGCAGTCGTACACTGGTATGAACAACCTCTTCTATAGTGTATGGGGTTATCGTCCGGTAACACAGCCAGGTTTGCCTCTTAGTTCATTGCTCGAGAATGCAACTGACGACGACGTAAATGGTACAAACGACTATCGTTTCAACCCATACATGGACCTCAACAATGCTTACAACCACACATTGAACCAGTACACACAGTTCAACGGATACTTGGAGTATGAGTTTATGAAGGGATTGAAACTTAAGGTTTCGGGTGGTTTCACCGACAGCCGTTACAACAACGACAACTTCAACAACTCGAAGACACGTTACGGTAGCCTAATGATAAGGTAAACGCGCGCGTGGTACGCTCGTCTCGTGCTACATGGCTTAACGAGAACACCCTTACTTATCAGACAAACATCAAGAAGAAGCACTTCTTCAATACTCTCCTCGGATTCTCTTTGCAGAACTCTGACTACGACTACTATTCGTTCAAGACTATCCACATTCCTAACGAGAGCTTAGGTATGGCAGGTATGAGCCAGGGTACTCCTACTACAACAGTATCAACCAAGAGCTCATGGTCTATGATTTCGTACTTCGGACGTTTCAACTACAACTACTACTCGAAGTATTACGCAACATTTACAATGCGTGCCGATGGTTCTTCTAAGTTCCGCAAGGGCAACCGCTTCGGTTACTTCCCTTCAGGTTCTTTGGCATGGAATGTGGCTGAGGAGAACTTTATGAAGCCTCTTCGCATGTATATTGACAATGCTAAGATTCGTCTCTCTTGGGGTCTCACTGGTAACAACCGTGTAAGCGAGTATGCATCTTATGGTCTTATGGATGTACAGAAGTCTTGGAACGGTCAGGTAACTCTTGGCAGCATTCCAAGTGGTGTATATCCTTTGAACGGCAACCAGAGCAACGTAGGTATGGTACCTACTACAGTTCCTAACAAGGACCTTAAGTGGGAGACAACAGAGCAGTGGAACCTTGGTTTCGACCTCAGCTTCCTCCAGGAGCGTATTGGTTTGACAGTAGACCTCTATCGCAAGAACACCCGCGACCTGTTGCTTAACTCTAACTTGCCATTGTCTTCGGGCTTCGTAAGCGCAATGAAGAACATCGGTAAGGTGCGCAACCAGGGTATCGAGCTTACACTTAACACTACAAACATCAAGACTAAGAAGTTTGAGTGGACCAGCAACTTCAACATCGCATTCAACCAGAACCGCGTTACCGAGCTTGCTGAGGGACAGAACGCATTGCTTACTGCAGCACAGTTCGACCAGAACTTCAACCAGCAGTCAAGCTATATCGCTATCAAGGGCAAGTCGATGGGTACTATGTACGGCTACATCTACGACGGCACATACAAGTTGGACGAGTTTGACAAGAGCGGCAATACATATACACTTAAGGCAAATGTGCCTCACTTCTCAGGCGAGAACAACACACAGCCAGGTATGCCTAAGTATCGCGACATCAACGGTGACGGCGTGGTAGACAGCAACGACTGCACAGTTATAGGTAACGGTCTGCCTACACATACAGGCGGTTTCACCAACAACTTTGCATATGCAGGCTTCGACTTGAGCATCTTCTTCCAGTGGTCGTATGGCAACGATATTCTCAACGCCAACCGCCTCTTCTTCGAGAGCTCATGGAACACATCACGCGACTTGAACCAGTTTGCAAGCTATGCCAACCGTTGGACATTCGACAACCCAACAAGCGACATCCCACGTGCAATCAACTCAGCATCTAACAAGGTGTTCTCTTCACGTATCATCGAGGATGGCTCATTCTTGCGTCTCAAGACCTTGACATTGGGTTACACATTGCCTAAGGCAGTAGTTACACGTCTGCACATCGATAACCTCCGCGTTTACTTTGCAGCACAGAACCTCTTCACAATCACCGATTACAGTGGCTACGATCCTGAGGTTTCTATCCGTAACAACGCTCTTACACCAGGTCTCGACTTCTCTGCTTACCCACGTGCTCGCCAGTTCAGCTTCGGTTTGCACATCGGATTCTAATCTGAATAAAAACGGGTTAAGACAGAAGAAAGAATACATAATACATATATATATAATGTATATACTAAACAAATTATGAAAGCATTAAAAACATCTATAATAGCTTGCGCAGCACTTCTCTCTCTCGGCAGCTGCGACTTCCTCGACAAGGAGCCAACCATCACCACGTCGGGAAGTTACTTTAACAACGAGTCAGAGGCTGAGTCGTTCCTCAGCGGCATCTATGCCACTTTAACACAGCCTACATTCTATGGCAACCAGTATGTCTACCTTGCCGGTGGCGACGATCTTGAAGCATATGGCGGTTCGGGCCGTGCTCCATCGAATGCAGGTATGATTTGTAACAACGCTACAACAAGTGACCCTTACGTAGCTGGCTTGTGGTACACACTCTACAACGGTATTGACCGCGCCAACACTATGTTGGAGAATCTGCCTAAGGTACCAGGTTTGAGCGAGGCAAAGAACAAGTTGTTTACTGCACAGACACGCTTCTTGCGCGCATTCTACTACTTCAACCTTGTACAGTGCTGGGGTGATGTGCCTTTCAAGACCACATCTACACAGACAGTAGAAGGATTGCAGATAGCACGCACACCAAGAGCAGAGATATACGACTTTATCTGCAAGGAGATGGACGAGGCAGCTAACGACCTTCCAACAGCAGCCGAACTGAGCTATCTGCCAGGTAGCGTGTCGAAGTCGGCAGCATGGGGTATCCTTGCACGTGTATATATGTTCCGTGCAGGCGAGCACTTCCGCGAGAACAAGACAGCTAACGAGGCCGAGATAAAGGGCTACTTTACCAAGGCTGGCGAGTATGCCAAGAAGGTTATGGGCGAAGGTCATAGTCTTGCACCTAAATATTGGGACTTCTTTATCGACCAGTGCTCGGACAAGTATAACACTACAGGTAAGGAGAGCATTTGGGAAGCAGAGTTTGCAGGTAACTATACTACCGACATCATCAGCGAGGGTCGTATTGGCAACATCATCGGAATCCAGGCTCCAGACCTTTCTAAGAACGAGTCGCTTGTAGGCAAGTCAGACCCAGGTTATGGATATGCCTTCTTCTGGAGCACACCTAAGCTCTACGAATTGTACGAGGCAAACGGCGATATCGACCGTATGAACTGGAACATTGCTCCATTTACATACACTCAGTCGGTTAGCGGTAAGGGTGTTGATGGCCGTATGTTTGAGTTTGGCAAGCTTGCTGAGGTAAAGGGTCAGTATTGGGACAAGTCGTACCAGTATGGCGAAGGTATTATTATTGACGCAAAGAAAAACCTCTCTAAGGGAGATTGCGAGAAGAAAACAGCATCAGAGAACTACGACCGCTCATGCGCCAAGTGGCGTCGCGAGTACGAGTCGGAAGGCTTGAAGAAGAACAAGAACTTTACCTCAATCAACTTCCCTATCTTGCGCTACTCTGACGTATTGCTTATGGTAGCCGAGTGTGAGAACGAGATTAACGGTGCTCCAACACAGTTGGCTTACGACTGCATCAACGAGGTTCGCAAGCGTGCCAACATCACAACAATCCCTGACATGTCAATGGACACAGAGACATTCCGCAAGGCAGTTAAGGACGAGCGCGCTATGGAGCTTTGCTTCGAGATGACACGTCGTTGGGACCTTATACGTTGGGGCGAGTTTGTTCCTACAATGAACGCACTTGTATCACGTGCCAAGGCAGGTACCAACTGGAAGTTCGGTCCAAGCAACGTATTCAACTACTTCAATGTATCTGACGCTTACCTCTACTTCCCAATTCCTTCGAGCGAGATGGCTGTTAACAAGCTTATCACATCTAACAACCCAGGTTGGTAATAAACTTAAGCGGGCTACGGTATAAAAAGCCGTAGCCTGCGAAAGCAAAAATCATAATATCTAAACAATTTTAAAACAATGAAACGAATTAAATATTATATATTCCTCCTCTTGGGCATGGCGTCGCTGGCAAGCTGCAGCGACGAGCTTAAGGAAAACGTATCGATGAATGTCGGCGTTCAGACTGAGGAAGGCGTAACCGTTCAGGGCAATGAGGTTACTGTAAAGGCAGGTACACCAGTTGTATTCAACATCTCTGGCGATCCTGACAACATCTCATTCTGGAGTGGTGAGGAAGGTAGCGCATATGCCAACAAAGACCGTATTGTAGTAGACGCAAACGAAGTTGAGTCGTCAACACTCCACTTCAAGATATGGGCAAGTTATGGAAATGGCGATTGCACAAAGGATGTTCTACATATGTATATGTCGGAAAACTTCCCTGGTATTGCAGGCAACGACTTTGAGGCAGATGCTAAGCTTATGAACGAATTCCAATGGACCGACTTTGCATCAAGACTTACCGACAAGGACGGAAAGAACATCACACTACCACAGGCTCCTGTAGGCAACATCAAACAAGCTCCTGAATATTCGGTAAACATCACCGACTTGCTTGGCAAGCGAATTGCTTTTGCATTCCACTACCAAGGCTTGAAGAATACAGCAGCACAGCCACGCTTTGAGTTCAGCCAGTTCTATATCGAGAACAAGATGAAGAACGGTACAACATCTAAGCTCTACGCTGGCGACTTAGGCTTTACTCCTATCAACATGCAGTGCAAGGAAGACCTTGAGGACCAGAGAGCAATGACAACAAACCGTGAGTATGGCTCGGTTACCAACAACGTGAGCGGTATATGGAACCTAACAGACATCAAGAATGGCAACTTCGCTATCCACAGCTCGGGTGCAAACAAGCCTCTGAAGAACTCATGGCTTGTATCTAACCTCTTTGTAGCCAACGCTTGTTCACCAGACAAGGGCTTGACAGTAAAGAACATGAGCCAGAGCACAGATTCGTACAAATATACTTACACAAAGCCGGGTAAGTATACTGCAACCTTCATCGGTACAAACAGCAACTACAAGCATGAGTCGCGCGTTATCCGCGAATTGACTATCAACGTTACTGAGTAAAGATTAGGTATATATAGCGTCGCCGGAGGCGGCGAACTGTAAATAGTTTGCCTCCTTCGGCGATAGTTGTAAAAATGATATCTAAAAACCCATAATACTAATATGAATCAAAAAACTAAAAGTAGAATCTTAGCCGCTTTTGTTGGTATGGCAGGTTTATCTGTTTGCCAGAATGCAGCAGCTCAGATGTACGACGACCCTCGTATGTTCTCTTTTGAGAAACAAACGGAGTTGCAGTTCATCTCTGCAGAAAAGTCGGCTGTAGAGCTTAGCGGCACCCACTTTAAGAACGGCAACAAGTCGCTTCAGTGGACATTCCAGCCGGGAGCATCGCTACATATTAAAAAGGACCTTCAATTTGAGCCAAAGATTCAAGGCAGTCGCGATAATTATCTCGCTGCTTTCATTGTTTGGATATACAACGAGACCCCAGCACCTGGCAAGCAGATTCAGGTAAACTTCCTTAAAGACGGCAAGCAGTGTACTACATTCCCTATAAACATCAACTTCAAGGGTTGGCGTGGTGTTTGGGTGTGCTACGAGCGCGATATGAAGGGCAAACCACAGGTTGGCATGAACGAGATTCGTATCGATGCGCCCGACGTAAAGGGTAAGCTCTACTTCGACCACCTTATAACAGCAATCAAGGTTGACCCACGTCAGCAGACAGCCGACGAGCAAGTTCCTTTCGTAAACGTACGCTCAACCAACCACTGGTTGCAGGTTAGAAAGTTCTACAACATCAAGCCAGATATCGAGCTTACACCGCTTACCGATCAGCAGCGTGCCGAGATAAAGGTTATTGAGCAGCGTTTCCGCGATATCATCTACACTCCTGCAAAGCTTTATCCTAAGCAGATGAACGAGATTCGCGCCAAGTTTGCCAAGTATGGCATCAGCAAGAAGAAGGGAGTTATCACTGGTAAGGCTATATGGTTTGTGCGTCATGCCGAGGCTTACGAGCGTATGATCTCGCCTTGGGACAAGCGCATCCTTACACGTACTGGATATGAAATGACCGACTACTTCACCCTCATGCAGCGTATAGCTATCGCTTACAACAACGCTGTAGAGGATGCCGACAAGGACGAGCTTAAGAAGATGTTCCTCCTTATGTACGAGCACATCACCGACCAGGGCGTTTGTTGGGGCAGTTGCTGGGGTAACATCCACCACTATGGCTACTCGGTGCGCAATATGTATGCTGCCTACTTCCTTATGAAGAATGTATTGAAAGAGGCAGGCAAGCTGGACGAGGCTGTACAGACAATGATTTGGTACTCGCAGACCAACGAGCTTTACACCAAGCCTGTTGAGAACGGTATCGACATGGACACATTCAATACTGCATCTATCGGTTGTATGAGTTCTATCCTTCTAATGGACGACTCGCCAGAGAAGGTACGCTACTTGCGCTCTTGCGGTCGTTGGCTTGACTGGGGTTGCCGCCCTGCAAAGGGATTGGACGACTCGTTCAAGATTGATGGCTCTGCCTATCACCACTGTAACAACTATCCTGGCTACTCGGTAGGTGGTTTGAACGGTGCTACTCAGATGATATACTTCCTCAGCGGAACAGAGTTTGGTGTAGGACAGCTTGCTCATCAGACCGTTAAGAACGCTCTTATGGCAATGCGCTTCTTCTGCAACAAGATTCACTTCCCATTAGCTCTATCTGGCCGTCACCCTAACGGCACTGGTAAGCTTACACCTATCCACTATGCTTTCATGACATTGGCAGGTACACCTGACGGTACACAACAATACGACAAGGAGATGGGTAATATGTACATGCGTCTGGCAGATGGAGCCAACTCAACTCTCGATAAGAAGATGAAGCTCAAGATACAGATGCTTGGCTGTGCACCAGAAGACGATCCTCAAGGAAACCTTGCACTAAGCTATGGATGTACATCAGTACAACGTCGCGACAACTGGTCGGCTGTTGTACGTGGAACAAGCCGTTATCTGTGGGGAGCAGAGCACTATGTAGGCGAGAACCTATATGGCCGCTACCTTGGTTACGGCAGTATGCAGATACTTACCGCTCCTAAGGGCGAGAATGTAACACCAAAGTCAAGCGGTTGGGTACAGAATGGTTTCGACTGGAACCACATTCCTGGCACAACAGCAATTGTATTGCCTTTGGAAGACTTGAAGGCAAAGATTCGCAACGTTGACATTTCATCGGGTGTTGAGGAGATGCTCTACTCGGACGAGGCTTTTGCTGGTGGTTTGTCACAGCGCGGTGTTAACGGCAACTTTGGTATGAAGCTGCACGAGCACGACAAATATAACGGTTCGATGCGCGCCCGCAAGTCGTACCACTTCTTCGACAATACAATCGTTTGTCTTGGTACTGGCATTGAGAACATCGTTGACCAGCATCCTACAGAGACTACAGTATTCCAGATTGCTGCTACCGACTCTAAGGCAGAGAACTACTGGAAGGATTATAAGGTAGGCGATGGAAAGTCATGGCTTGACAACCTTGGCACTGGCTACTATACACCACAGCCAGTAAAGTTCTCAGGTTTGGTTAAGCAGGAATCGCGTACAGAAGATACCGACAAGCCAACTGAGGGAATGTGGGCATCGCTCGTATTCGACCATGGTAAGGCACCTAAGAACGCTTCGTACGAGTATGCTGTTATACCTAATACAACTCGCGAGCAGATTGATGCCTTTGCTGCAGCACCTACGTATAAGGTATTGCGTGCCGACAACCAGGCTCACATCGTAAGCTCGGACGCTACTCACACTGTATCGTACGTTCTCTTCGAAACTCCTAAGGATATGCTTCCTGGAGGTCCGCTGTTGAAGACAGACACTACATGTTTGGCAATGGTACGTATGGTTAGCGCAAAGAAGATGCTTCTGACAGTAGCACAGCCTGACCTTGCATTGTATCGCGGTCCAAGCGACGACGTATACAAGGATGGCAAGCGTGTTGAGCGCAGTGTATACAGCCGCCCATGGCGTCATAACCCAAGCTTGGAGATTCCGGTTCGCGTAACATTGTTGGGCAAGTGGAACTTCGAAGGCAACGAGGCTATAAAGCTCGTTGAGCAGACAAACAAGACAACAACAATAGAGTTTGTATGTAAGGACGGACTTAGCTTCAATGTTGAGCTTGAGAAATAATAAATAATGTAGGAGGTACATCTTTTAGGCATACAGCTATATAAAGAAAACTTACGTGGAGGAGTGTCAGATAACTCCTATTCTGACACTCCCCCATCTATAAATAGAAATTTAATAAAAACTAATAACAAAACAAATGAATAACATTAACAAGACAATCGCTGCCCTATTCATGGCAGCAACATTCCTCCCGATGTCTGCACAGACAACAGCCAAGAAAGAGTGCTGCAAGCAGAAGACAGAATGCAGCAAGAAAAAATGCTGCAAGACTGGCTGCGAGAAGATGAAAGAGCGTATGGACAAGTTGGCAAGCGACGATGTAAACTTTGCCACTCGTCAGTATACATTGATGCTCGACCAGGTAGGTCGCAAGGGTAAGGTGAACAACCCACGTACTATCGACAAGATGGGTCGTTTGGTATGTGTTCCTATCGACGACTGGTGTTCAGGCTTCTTTGCAGGCGACCTCTGGGAAATGTACAAGCTTACAAACGACAAGCAGTGGGCAGAGCAGGCAAAGCGCTTTACCGAGAACCTCGACTCTATACAGTACCTCACATGGCACCACGACGTAGGCTTCATGATTGGCAGCAGCTACCTTAACGGTTATCGCATCAACCCAACAAAGGCTTACAAGAAGGTTATCGTTCAGACAGCTAAGTCGCTCAGCACACGTTTCCGCAAGGGAGCTGGCGTTATTCAGTCATGGAACGTAGACCGCGGATGGCAGTCGAAGCGTGGATGGACATGTCCTGTTATCATCGACAACATGATGAACCTTGAGCTTTTGTTCGAGGCTACAAAGCTTAGCGGTGACTCCACATATTGGAAGGTTGCCACAAGCCATGCAGACGCAACCTTGAAGAATCACTTCCGTGAGGATGGCAGTTGCTACCACGTAATCGACTACAATCCAAATACTGGTGAGGTTTTGCACAAGCACACAGCCCAGGGTTATGCTCATGAGAGTGTATGGGCACGCGGTCAGGCATGGGCTATCTATGGCTTCACAGTATGCTACCGCTATACCAAGGACAAGAAGTATCTCGACCAGGCTGTACGTACACTCAACATGATGTTGCGTCATCCGAACATGCCAAACGACCTTGTTCCTTACTGGGATCTCAACGCTCCTAATATTCCTAACGAGCCACGCGACGTTTCTACAGCAGCTTGTATCGCTTCAGCTCTGTACGAGATGGACAAGTACTTGCCAGAGAATGGCTACCATGCTCTTGCCGACCGCATCATGACATCTCTCTCATCACCAGCTTACCTTGCTGAGCTTGGAAAGAACGGTTGCTGGTTGCTTATGCACTCAGTAGGAAGTATTCCTCACGGTGCCGAGATTGACGTTCCTCTGAACTATGCCGACTACTACTTCTTGGAGGCATTGAACAGAAGATAATAACAAAACAAAGAGGGTGTGTCAAAATAGGAGTTAACGGAAGTTTGGGCTTCGCCCGAAGTTAACGGAAGTTAGCGGACATATGTATAAATTGCTGAAAATAAAGCATTTGTCTGTTCGCTCGGCTTTGCCGCTTGCCTTAGCAAGAACTTCCATCCATCGTAGATGGATTAACTTCTTCTTAACTTTCTCTAACTCCTATTTTGACACACCCTCTTTTCTCATTACTACTAATTATGAAAAGAATCTTTCCATTAATCATTGCGGCTCTATCCGCCACAACTTCTCTTAATGCACAGAACACTCCGGCATGGGACAAGTTTGTGAACAATGCCGATGACAATGTATTGCTCGACTTCTCGTATGCAGGATACGACCACGGCAAGACATTGCCAGACTATGAAAGCGATGTGAATGTACTTGCCAATAAGCTTGGCTATAAAATATATAATGTAAAAGACTACGGTGCTATACCTGACGACGGCAAGTCGGACCGTGCTGCCGTAGAAGCTATCATTAATAAAATAGGTAGAGGTAAACCTAATGCCAAAGCCATTATCTACTTCCCAGAGGGCGAATATATCCTACATACAGAAGAGGATGATGTAAAGGATAGTAAGACAGGCAATATGAAGTCGGAGACTATTAACTTCGTTATGGGTCACGTCATTATAAAGGGTGCAGGCCGCGACAAGACCTTCCTTACAATGGGTGCTCCAATGAAAACCCCAACTCCTAAAACTTTGTACAGTTCGCAGGTGATGCTATCCATCCGCCATAATGGTGGAGGCGACAAGACTTTCCTTGCCAATGTAAAGAATTCGGCTAAAAAGGGCGATATGTCTATTGATGTAGACGACGCATCGAAGCTGAAGGTAGGCGACTGGATAAAGCTGTATATGAAGAATGCAGACAATAAGGTTGTCAAGGAGGAACTCTTGGGTAAACCTCTTCAGGCTTCAATGTCAAACCTGAAATCGGGTGTTGAGGTGATTGACCGTCATCAGATTAAGTCAATCGACGGCAATCGCATTACATTCGAGGAACCAATGCACCATGCAGTTAATCCGGATTATGGATGGACCATAATATCATACTCGCACTATGAGGAATCGGGTGTAGAAGACCTAACATTCAGAGGTAACTGCAAACCAAACTTTGTACATCATGGTTCATGGGAGGACGACGGTGGATATAAGCCTCTTAACTTTATGCGAATGGTAAACTCATGGGTTCGCCGTGTAGACTTTGAAAGCGTTAGCGAGGGTATGACGTTTGCCGAATGTTCCAACTGCTTTATGCTTGATTCTGAATTCAGCGGCAACCGCGGTCATTCATCTGTACGTATGCAGAACTCGGCACATGGATTAATTGGTATGGTTAGCGACCACACCGACGGATACCTTACATCAGACACTAAGTTTGAGAACTATATGGAGAATCTTGGACAGTTCCATGCCTGTGGTATCTCAAAACAAAGTATCGGCAATGTTATATGGCGCTGCACATGGGGTGACGATGGCTGCTTTGAGGCTCATGCCACTCAGCCACGTGCTTCACTAATAGACTATTGCACTGGCGGATTTATGCAGAACCGTATGGGTGGCGACATATCACAGTTGCCTAACCATCTTGATGACCTTATAGTATGGAACTTCAATTGTCTTGCCACAAACCCTACAGATCCTAACCCGTACAACTGGTGGTCTACAAATGTATGGAATGGTTGGAACAAGATATTGCCTCCTACATTTGTTGGTTTCCATGGCAAGAGCATCAACTTCAAGGAAAGCGAGATGAAGCTTAACGAGAATCAGGGCAAGGAAGTGTTGCCAGGCTCACTCTATGAGGCTCAGTTGGCAAAACGTCTTGGTTATACTCCACAGTGGATTACCGATGCCAAGAATATTGCAAACGGTATCAACAACATCCTTATTGTAAAGGACAAAAAGACTTCGAAGACTTACGGTCTTGATGGTGTAGAAGTGGGAGAAGGATATAAGGGAGTTGTTGTGAAAAACGGAAAGAAGGTTGTAAAGTAATATAAGTTTCGCAAGCGAAAGTAGTTATTGGAAGTTATATGAAGATAACTCGCTTCGCTTGTGAATTTAACGGACAAATATTATGAAGAAATTAGTCTCTTTACTATTTGCGGCACTATCAGCTACCGCAACCATCCATGCCCAGGACACACCGGTATGGCAGAAGTTTGTAAACAAGGCAGACGACAATATGCTGCTCGATTTCTCGTATGCAGGTTACAATCACGGATTGTCGTTGCCTGCTGACGGTGACGTGGAGACACTTGCCAAGAAGCTTGGATATAAAATATATAATGTGTGCGACTATGGAGCTGTGCCTGATGATGGAAAGTCGGATCGTGACGCTCTGTTGAAGGTTATAAAGGCTATAGGCAACTCTAATCCAAATGCCAATGCTATAATCTACTTCCCTGAAGGCGAGTTTATACTACACTCGATAGACGACGATACCTATGAGGTACAGGAAAATGGTAGCAAGAAGCAAGTATCTAACCGTATAGACATCAGCATGGGACACCTCATTATCAAGGGAGCAGGACGCGACAAGACAACACTGACAATGACTGCAGAAATGCAGCCTACAGACCCTAAAGTAATGTACAGTTCGCCACACATGATGCAGATACGTCATAATGGTGGTGGCGATAATGTGATACTTGCCAAGGTTACTGGTTCGGCAAAGAAGAACGACATGTCAATTGAGGTGGACGATGCTTCGAAGTTGCACGTAGGCGATTGGGTAAAACTGCACATGCTTAATGCCGACCAGAAGGTGATTGACGAAGAACTGCTTGGACATAAGGCGCAAGAGTCGATGACCAACCTTTTGGCTGGTGTTGAGGTGATAGACCGCCATCAGATAAAGTCGATTGAGGGTAACGTGGTAACCTTTGAAGAACCTATAATGCACGCAGTAAATGCCGACTATGGTTGGACCATCAAGACATACTCACATTATGAGGAAGTGGGCATAGAAGACCTAAAGTTCCAAGGTTACAGCACAGAATTTTTCCATCATCATGCCTCATGGAGAGACGATGGTGCCTACAAACCACTGCAGTTTACACGTTGCGTAAACTCATGGATGCGCCGTGTAGACTTTGAGAGTATAAGCGAGTGTATGACATTTCAGGACTGCGCCAACTCTCTTTGTATAGACGTTGAGATAAGCGGTAACCGCGGTCACTCGTCAGTACGTATGGCAAACTCATCACGAGGACTTATCGCCTACGTGTACGACCATAGCGACGGTTACCTTAATGCCGACACAAAATTCTTGAAACCAAGAGAAAACCTCGGTCAATATCATGCATGCGGTATATCAAAGCATAGTATAGGCAATGTGATATGGCGCTGCAAGTGGGGCGATGACGCTTGCTTTGAGAGTCATGCCACACAACCACGTGCATCACTCTTTGACCAATGTTCAGGAGGATTTATGAGATTCCGTATGGGTGGTGACAAGGCACAGATACCAAACCACTTGGACGACCTTACAATATGGAACTTCAACTGTCTTGCCACAAGTGTTCAAGACAATCCATTCAACTGGTGGGTAGAGAACACCAACAATGGTTGGTATAAGGTACTGCCTCCAACAATGGTTGGTTTCCACGGCAAGGAAGTTAAATTTCTGGAAGACCAGATGAAGCTAAACGAAAATCATGGCAAAGAGGTAACACCAGGCTCGCTATACGTAGCTCAGATGGAACATCGCCTTGGATATATACCAGAGTGGATTACAAATGTAATTAACAATAATGGTACAGGCATAGAGACAATAACCACCACCCGCCCTGAGAACAACAAGACATACAACCTACAGGGTATTGAAGTTGGCGACAACTACAAGGGTGTGGTGATAAAGAACGGAAAGAAAATTGTGAGATAATAAATGATATCCACTTTAATATCGTGAGATATTAATAAAATAAGGATAACTAATAGAAACCGTAATTGTTATAAAACGAGTGCGGCAAGAAACAAACAATGTTCTCTTGCCGCACCTTTTTATATATATGAGGGTAAAGTCAAAAAGGGAGTTATAAGAATTTAAAAAGAAACCTTCAGTCCAGTAACCTTACTCTTAAACTCGCCAGCCTTCTGAAGCGGGAATACAAGCGTGCGCTGATAGTACATCTTGGCAGAGGGATTATACATCACAGGTTGCCAAGCTGTAGGGTCGGTGCTTTGGAAAGAGGTTAGATCTTTCTGCTGCATAGCATAGATGGCAAGTGGACCAAGCTCCTCACGCAGCTTGCCGTCAACATACAGGCAGGTCTTCTTGTTGTCGCCAGTTATGGCGATAGACACCTTCTTGCCCTTTGCTATCTTATACTTAAACTTATTAAGATATCCCTCTCGCTCAAATGCGAGACATCCGTCTTGAGGGTCGGCAAGGTAGAATGTGGCATTATCAGATGTAAATAGAGGTGTGCCCTTAGCCTCATCGGCTCCATCAATAGTAAATTCAACATGATATCCATAGCCAACTTCCTTCTCACCAGTAGTCTGACCAGGACGCAGATTATCTATTACAAGCATCTTGCCTTTAGGCCAACGAGCAGCCTCGTTTACAGCAGGAGCCTCGCTAAGATTTAAACGAAGACTATCGAACTTATCGTAAGGCAGAGATGTTGCTGCTCCAGTCCAGCACTTGGTAGATAGAGTCTGCAAGGCAGGGAACAGACGGTCGTGTATATCCTTTACGGTAATGCCATTGCCTGCATGGTCGTTCCACACGGCAAACATTCCACCAAGAATAGAAGGGTCGCGCTCGTCAAACTTCTCGTCACCTATTTGAGCAGGAGTCCATGTATTGTATAACTCACGACAATTGAGGTAATCATAATAATAGCCTGCCGCAGGGACGATGTATACAAGACCGTCGGGCACGCTCACCAACTTATATCCCAGACGCTTCATCTCCTTAGGATCGGCATATCCATTGTACCAGCAATGCATCATCACGTTCTGCGACTTAACCTTAGTATCGCCTTTGGCATGAGTAAGTGCTCCCCAAACAGCAGCCTGCTTGCCAAACGACTCTACATATTTAATATAGTGGTCGGTGAAGTAGCGGAACTTCTCAACCACATCCTTCTTTGCGTTAGAATATTCGTCGGTACCAATGTGAACCACCTTACCACGGAACACTGGATTGTTACCCTCAAGATACTCTTTGAACAAGCCATCAACAAACTTATAGGTCTCAGGATTGAAAAGGTCGAGGTGATCCATTCCATATTCCTTAGAGCCTATTTCTGGCTTGTATTGAGTAAAGGCAAGCGAGTGGGCAGGCACGTCAATTTCGGGAATGATATTGACGCCATACTGCTCGGCAAGCTTCTGGAGTTCAATAAACTCGGCCTTAGTATAATGTCCGTCCTTGGCTGTAAGTCCAGGATAAGTATCACATTCAAGGCGGAAAGCAGCTTGCGTCTTATCCCAATCGCCATTAAAGAACTGGCGGAAACCATTATCGTTGAGATGAATCTGCAGAGTGTTCATTTTATAATAAGACATCATCTTGACAAGCGAGCGCAGATACGACATCGGGATAAACTTTCTGCCACAATCCATCATAAAGCCACGCAAGCCATATTCGGGCACATCAACAGCAACGCCTTTAGGTAAGGCTGCCGAATGGTTCTGCTCGCTAAGTTGAAGCACGGTGCGAGTTCCCCATACAAGTCCTTCCACCGTAGAAGCTGTTATGGTTGTAACATCGCTGATATCAAGACGATAGCCTTCAGTGCCCAATAGTTTGTCGGCCTTTAGCACTAAGACGATGTCGCCAGTAGATGGTTTGCCTGTCTTAGGCGTAAGAGAGTTGCCAACAAGACTGTGATAGTCGGCAGCAAAGACTTGTGCAACCTTCTCGGCTTGCTTGCCACCTTTGACAATATACTTGCCAGATGGTGCAAACATACCATCTGCCCCACTCCACTGCTTAAGTTCGGGCACGACAAAGGGTTTCTCGTTTATAGCTGCCCAACCAAGAGAGAGAGCAAAGCTGCAACAAGCAGTCAAGAACAGGCGCTTGACATTAATTAGATTTTTGATCATAGATAAAGTGTTTGTTAATAAATTGTTGTGGTGCAAAGGTACATGAAATATCGTGGTTAACACCACACCTCGTCATTAAATATCATTAATTAGGTGTATATCTGAAAACTTTTCCGTAACTTTGCACGGATATAGCTATATTTGATATGAACAAGAGATCCAATACATCGATTCAAATGATTGCCGACTATGAGGGTGACGTAACGAACATGTTAAACGTACACGTAGATGGCGAAATACCAATACTTGCTACCCGCAACATGGCTTTGTTCCCGGGAGTGATAGCGCCTGTTATCATAGGCAGAAAGCAGAGCCTTAGCTTGCTCCGCAAAATTCGCAAAAACCAAGATACCGCATTTGCCGTATTCTGTCAGAAAGACCAAGAAGTTGAACACCCTGGCGAGAACGACCTTTTCAGCTATGGCGTTTATGCCAAACTGGTGAAGGTGCTTGAGATGCCTGGACCTAGCAACAACCATACTGCTATAATACAGGCACTTGGACGCTGCAAACTTAAGCGCGTCACACGCACATCACCATTTATGTTGGCCGAGGTTACACAGGCAATGGAGGAAATGCCAAGCGCTAAGGATACTGAGTTTAAGACGGCCATGGAAGACCTTCGCTCTATAACACTCAACTACATACGTCAGAATGAGGACTTGCCTGACGAGTCGCAGTTTGCACTCAACAATATCTCTAACGACATTATTGCCGTTGACTTTGTGTGCACCAACCTGCCATTCGACATTAAAGACAAGGAAGAACTTATTGCCACAAATAGCTTTAAGGACCGTGTGATAGGCACACTGCGTGTACTGCACAAGGAACTACAGCTGCTTGAACTTAAACAGAACATCCGCTCGAAAACCAGAGAGGATCTCGACGAACAACAGCGTGAATACTTCCTACAACAACAAATAAAGAACATTAAAGAGGAACTTGGCAATGGCGATGGATCACCAGAGCGCAAGGAACTTGAGGAGAAAGCAAAGAACAAGAAATGGCCTGAGGAGATAGGCAAGGTATTTAAGAAGGAGCTTGACAAGCTGGATATGTTTAACCCACAGAGTCCGGAGTACAGCATACAGTTCAACTATCTCCAGTCAATGACCAATCTGCCTTGGGGCGAATATACAACTGACAACCTCGACCTAAAGCGTGCACAGCGCATACTGAACAACGACCACTACGGTATGGAGAAGGTCAAGGAACGCATCCTTGAATATATGGCTGTGCTTAAGCTTAGAGGCGACCTGAAATCGCCAATCATTTGTCTCTATGGTCCTCCGGGAGTTGGTAAGACATCACTCGGCAAGAGCATAGCATCAGCTATGAAGCGCAAGTATGTGCGAATGTCATTAGGTGGTCTGCACGATGAGAGTGAGATTAGAGGTCATCGCCGCACATACGTAGGAGCTATGCCTGGACGTATAATAAAGAACATACAAAAGGCAGGTTCGTCTAACCCCGTGTTTATACTTGACGAGATAGACAAGGTAACACAGAACACCGTAAACGGCGACCCGTCATCGGCTTTGCTCGAAGTGCTCGACCCTGAGCAAAACAATGCCTTCCACGACAACTATCTTGACGTAGACTACGACCTCTCTAAGGTGCTGTTCATAGCTACAGCCAACGACCTCGGTTCTATTCCACGTCCGTTGCTCGACCGTATGGAGCTGATTGAGGTTAGCGGATACATAACAGAGGAGAAAATAGAGATTGCCAAGCGTCACCTTATACCGCGCGAGATAGACAACTGCGGTTTGGACGAGAAGGGTGCAAAGCCTACATTCAACAAGGCCGCTATTGAAAAGATAGTTGAACAGTACACACGCGAGAGTGGTGTGCGCCAACTTGAGAAGCAAGTAAACAAGGCTCTACGCAAACTTGCCTATAAGAAGGCGTTAGACAAAACATTGCCATACGAGAAGATAACACCTAACGAAATAGAGGACCTTCTTGGAAAGCCACCTTTCTATCGCGATATCTATCAGGGCAACGATTATGCAGGAGTGGTTACCGGCTTGGCATGGACAAGCGTTGGCGGAGAGATTCTATTTATAGAGACATCTCTAAGCAAGGGCAAGGCAGGCAAGCTTACACTGACCGGAAACCTTGGCGACGTAATGAAGGAGTCGGCTGTTATAGCCTTGGAATATGTTAAGGCTCACATTGATACGCTTGGTGTAGACTATCGCATCTTCGACAACTGGAACATCCATATCCACGTGCCCGAAGGAGCTACACCAAAGGATGGTCCATCGGCTGGCATTACAATAGCTACATCTATTGCCTCGGCAATAACACAACGCAAGGTGCGCAAGAACACAGCCATGACTGGCGAGATTACTCTGCGTGGAAAAGTTCTGCCTGTTGGAGGCATTAAGGAGAAGATTCTGGCTGCCAAGCGAGCCGGCATTACTGATATCGTAATGTGTCGCGACAATCGTAAGGACATTGAGGAAATTCCAGAGATTTACCGCAAAGGGGTAGAATTCCACTACGTTGAGAACGTACAGGACGTATGGCGCTTTGCCCTGACCGATGAGATTGTAGACAACCCCATTAGTTTTAAAATTGAAGAAGAAAAGAAATGACATTTGAACTGCAACACACCGACCCGTACAGCGACGCACGTACCGGACTGATAACCACTGACCATGGACAGATAAAGACACCTATCTTTATGCCCGTAGGCACAGTAGGTTCGGTCAAGGGTGTACACTTTCAGGAACTGCGCGAACAGGTGAAGGCACAGATAATATTAGGCAACACCTATCACCTTTACCTACGTCCGGGTCTTGACACCCTACGCAAGGCTGGAGGTCTGCACAAGTTTAATACATGGGACCGTCCTATTCTTACCGACTCGGGTGGTTTCCAGGTATTCTCGCTTACTGGTATACGCAAACTTCGTGAAGAAGGTTGCGAGTTTCGTTCGCATATAGATGGCTCTAAGCACATCTTTACACCAGAGAACGTGATGGATACCGAGCGCATCATAGGTGCCGACATAATGATGGCATTCGACGAGTGTCCTCCAGGTGAGAGCGATTACGAATATGCCAAGAAGAGCCTTGGCATGACACAACGCTGGCTTGATCGCTGCATAAAGCGCTTCAACGAGACAGAACCTCTATATGGACATAAGCAAAGCCTCTTCCCTATCGTACAGGGATGCAAGTATAAAGACCTACGCCGTGAGGCTGCAAAATATGTAGCTGACAAGGGAGCCGACGGCAATGCTATCGGCGGTCTTGCTGTAGGTGAACCTACAGAGGTGATGTACGAGATGATTGAAGTAGTTAACGAGATTCTGCCTAAAGACAAACCACGCTATCTTATGGGTGTAGGTACACCACAGAACATCCTTGAAGCCATTGAGCGAGGAGTAGACATGTTCGACTGCGTTATGCCTACCCGCAACGGACGCAATGCTATGCTCTTTACCTACAACGGCACTATGAACATGCGCAACAAGAAGTGGGAGAACGACTTCTCGCCTATCGACCCAGACGGATGCGATGTAGACCGCATACATACTAAGGCATATCTGCACCACCTGTTTAAGGCACAAGAGCTACTCGCTATGCAGATAGCAAGCATACACAACCTTGCCTTCTACCTGCGACTGGTGACTGATGCCAGAAAGCACATCGAGCAAGGCGACTTTGTACAGTGGAAACGTAGCGTTATAGACAATCTCGGAAGGAGAATATAACAAATGAAAAGAAAGAACATAAGGCGACTGCGCCACCTTCTGCATATCTTGCGCTGGTGGCGCGAGCACACAACAGCATTGCGCCGCGCTATGGCTTGGATAGCTAAGAAACTGGGATTTCTCAGATTCCTTGGCTATATCAACCCGCTACGCTATATCAAAGTGCTCGACTGGTACATCATACGCAAGTTTATCGGCACGTACATCTACTCAATCGCGCTGATTATTTCCATATCAATAGTGTTTGACGTAAACGAGAACCTTGCCAAGTTCTCGCAGTACCATGCCCCACTCAAGGCTGTGGTGTTCGACTACTATGCCAATTTCGTGCCCTACTTCGCCAACCTGTTCAGCCCGTTGTTCGTGTTTATCGCCGTGATATTCTTCACGTCCAAACTGGCTTCTAATTCGGAGATTATCTCCATGCTTGCAGCCGGCGTGTCGTTCAAGCGACTGATGCGTCCTTATATGATTTCGTGTGTGCTCATCTCCACACTATCGTTCTTCCTCAGTGCCTACATCATACCGCATGGTACTGTCATCCGACAGAACTTCGAAACAATGTACAAGAACAAGAAGAAGAACACATCTGCCGATAATGTTATGCTTCAGGTGGATCGTGGTGTAATAGCCTACATACAGCACTACGACAACAACATGAAGAAGGGTTATGGATTCTCGCTCGACAAGTTCGAGAACAAGAAACTCGTGAGCCACATGACGGCTATGGAGGCACAATACGACACCATAAGTGACTCGAAGTATCACTGGACTCTTGCCAACTGGAAGGTACGCGAACTACGCGGTCTGAAAGAACACATAACAAGTGGAGCCCAACGCGACACGGTTATAATGATGGAACCAACCGACCTTGTCTATTCTAAAGGTCAGCAAGAAACATTCACAAGTCCTGAGCTAAAAGAGTATATCTCCAAGCAAATGAACCGTGGTAGCAGCAATGTGGTGCAGTATCAAGTGGAATACCACAAGCGTATAGCCTCATCGTTTGCCTCGTTCATACTTACTACTATCGGCCTGTCGCTATCTTCGCGCAAGCGCAAGGGCGGTATGGGTATGTATCTAGGTATAGGCTTGGCACTAAGCTTTGGATATATAATGCTTCAGACGGTGTCGTCGACGTTTGCCATCAATGCAAACACGCCACCTATAATAGCAGCATGGATTCCTAACATCATTTTTGCCATTGTAGCTTATTTCTGCTACAAGAAGGCACCAAATTGACGCCTATGCGTCAATTTGGAATTTTTAAATTCAAAAATCGATAATGTATTTCGACGAAACACAACTCAACGACCACGTGCTCGACGCATTGTATGACATGCGTTTTGACAAATGCACACCTATTCAGGAAAAATGTATACCGCCAATCCTCGAAGGTCGCGACCTTCTTGGTGTTGCACAAACAGGCACTGGCAAGACCGCTGCCTACCTACTCCCTATACTCTCTAAACTAGACGACGGTGGATATCCGTCTGACGCTATCAACTGCGTTATCATGAGTCCGACACGCGAGCTGGCACAACAGATAGACCAGGCAATGCAGGGCTTTGGCTATTACCTCTCTGGAGTGAGTAGTGTAGCTGTATATGGCGGCAATGATGGCAACCGATACGACCAAGAACTAAAGAGTTTTCAGATGGGTGCCGATGTGGTGATAGCCACACCAGGACGTCTGATAAGTCACATATCACTTGGTTCGGCCGACCTTAGCAAGGTATCATTCTTTGTACTCGACGAGGCCGACCGTATGCTTGATATGGGATTTGCCGAGGATATAAAGATGATAGCAAGCAAGCTGCCGTCAACATGCCAAACCATTATGTTCTCGGCTACAATGCCAGACAAAATAGAAGAGTTGGCTAAAACTCTGCTTAAGAACCCTGTAGAGGTAAAGATTGCCGTAAGCAAGCCTGCCGAAAAAATAAAGCAAAGCGCATATGTGTGCTACGAGACACAAAAGATTGGCATCATCAAGGACCTATTCCGTAAGGGCGACCTCAACCGTGTGATTGTATTCTCTGGCAAAAAGCAGAAGGTAAAGGCTATCAACCGCACACTACAACAGATGAAGATTAACTCGGGAGAGATGCACTCGGACTTGGAACAGGCAGAGCGCGACGAGATACTGTACAAGTTTAAGTCGGGCCAAATTGACGTGCTCGTAGCTACCGATATCGTAGCCCGCGGTATCGACATCGACGACATTGCTATGGTTATCAACTTTGATGTGCCACACGACCCTGAGGATTATGTTCACCGCATAGGTCGTACTGCACGTGCTCAGCGCGATGGCATAGCCATCACATTCGTTGCTGAAGACGAGATATACAGTTTCAAGCAGATAGAGAAATTCCTTGGACGTGAGGTTGAGAAAGTTGCCCTACCCGATGGATTAGGCGAAGCCCCCGACTACAATGCAGCTCCAAGCAAGTCGAAGAATGGTCGTGCAAGACGTGGACGCGGCAACAATACCAAAGAGGGCAATGCCAAGACTAATGGACGTGGACGCGGTAGAGGTCGTAGCGATAAGAATAACGTGCCGACAACAGATACTGCTACTGTAGATACAACTGTCGACAACACTCAAACAACAGACGCTCCTAACAAGACTCGCAAGCGCAAGCCTCGCCGTAAGCCTGAGAATAGCGACAATACTGGCAATGAGCGTACAGAGAACAAGCCAAAACGCAGCGAAAACGCTAACAAGAAATATGAGAACGCTAACAAGCGTAGTGAAAACGCAAGCGAAAATGGCGAAAAACCTAAGCGCAACAACCAGCAGCGTCGTCGTCAGCAGCAACGTAAACCTGGCGAAGAGCATAAACAGGGCAATCGTCAGCGAACAGATCGCAAGGAGCAACAGAACAACAAGCCGATAGCATCGGTACCAGCTGTAAAGCAGTCGAGTGCTCTGACTAAAATACTCAAGAAACCATTGAGCTGGCTAAAGTCGTTGGGAAAGAAAAAATAACAATAATATTATCATTTAAATACAAATGATGGTATTATTACGATTATAAGCAATTAAAAATTGTAAATAACAAATAAACAATTAACGTCAATTACACGGACCTAACGTATAAAGTTCGTATAATTGACGTTATTTTTGGTGGTTCCTTTAGATTCTGTGGCTACATAAATCCATATACGTTATCATTTTTCTTCTTAAGTCAAGGACCAAATATTTACTTTAATTCAGTTATAAAGAAATTGGCTACCTGACGCAGCAAGTGGTTGCGAGTATTGGCACCATAGATACTGTGATTGCGGTTGGTATACAATAACTCGCGGAAGTCCTTATCGGCCTGAACAAGAGCCTCAGCATACTCGTATACGTTCTGCGGATGCACATTGTCATCGGCTGTGCCATGGCAAAGGAGCAACGCACCATGCAACTTGGCTACACGTTCTATAGGATTAGTGGCATAACCGTCAGGATTCTCCTTCGGGGTGCGCATATAGCGTTCGGTATATATAGTATCGTAGAACTTCCAGTTGGTAGGAGCGGCTATAGCCACACCGGCACGGAACACTGGACGGCCCTCACTCATACTCATAAGAGTGTTGAATCCTCCAAAGCTCCATCCCCAGATGCCAATGCGATCCTTGTCAACAAATGGCAGTGAGCCAAGATACAAGGCAGTCTCAACCTGGTCTTTCGACTCAAGATCGCCAATCTTCAAGTAAGTGCACTTCTCAAACTCGGCACCACGTCCGCCTGTACCACGTCCGTCAACACAAACAAGTATAAAGCCCTGCTGAGCTAGATACGAGTCGAAGGCACCACCCTGCCCCATTGAACCTGCGCTCCAAGCGTTGGTAACCTGCTGGCTGCCAGGTCCGCTATATTGGTGCATAATGACAGGATACTTCATTGAAGCGTCAAAGTTCTGTGGCTTCATCATCCATCCGTTAAGTGTAACACCCTCTGATGTTGTGAACGAGAAAGCCTCGCGCTTACAGAAACCATACTCGGCAATAGTCTTGCGTAGGTCGCTGTTGTCCTCAAGAGTCGACACTACCTTGCCGTCGCGAGTGCGTGTAGTAAATATATAAGGTGTATTGTAGTCGCTCCATGTATTGACAAAATACTGGTAATCGCCCGAGAAGACAGCCGTGTTCCATCCCTCCTTATCTGTTAGGCGAACAGTTTTACCATTCTTGTGCGACACATATATCTGTCTGTCGGTAGCTCCCAGAGCGGCAGCCTGATAATAAACATCACCCGTCTTAGCATCATAACCATATACAGCTGTAATGTCGAAGTTGCCACCGATAGTACGCTGAAGCTGACCGTTCATATTATATACATAAAGGTTCATATAGCCCGAACGATCGCTTGGCAAAAGAATATTGTTGCCAATAAAACGTATGTTCTCCATAGCCTCTTCCTTGACATACTTAGGCACCTCTTCCTTTATAATAAGTTGGGCTACGGTAGTGCGTGGATTGACAGAATAGAGACACAACTGGTCCTGATGACGATTCATTGTATAGATAATGATGCGTGTGGGATCATCGGTCATCTTGATGCGGGGCATATAACCGTCTGCATCCATAGGCACCTGAAGGCGATTTATCTTGTGCGACTTTATGTCGTAGCTCCAAGCCGAAACCACACTGTTATCATGTCCTGCCTTAGGATACTTGTAAGAGTATTCACCAGGATAGTCGGCATACTCCTCATTCTCAGGAGCCAAACCTTTGTACATCTGCAGCGAGTAGGTCTTTACCTTCGACTCGTCGTAGCGCAACCAACACAACATAGTGCCGTCGGCATTGAAGGTAAGAGCCTTATTGAAGCCAAGTTCCTCCTCGTTAACCCAGTCGGGCAATCCGTTGATAACCTCGTTGAACTTGCCATCCTTTGTTACCTGAATCTCGGCATTGTCGTACAACAGTTTAACAAGGAATATGTTGTTGTCGCGAACGAAAGCCACCTGTTGTCCATCCTCCGACCATGTAGGAATCTGCTGCGGACCACCATCGCTCAGAGGGTCGAGACGGCGCGAAGCTATATTATAAATGTAGAATACAGCCTTGTAAGAGCGGCGGTATATGCGCTCTGTCTTGGTCTGTATAAGCATGCGCTTACCGTCAGGCGAAAACGAGTAACTGTCAAAACTGTCGATCTTCTTGCCAAGTGTGTTGTCGGCATCGAATAGCACGCCAACCTGCTTGCCTGTCTTGAACGAATAACTCACAATCTTTTTGCCCTCAATACGAGCATAGGTATCGGTTCCTGCAATAGGATTCATACCTTGCACCATTTTCGCTGAGAACTTAGAGCCGGTAATGTCGCGTACAGTGAGCTTGCCGCCAGCCGACATTGTTGTAGCAAACATAAGTAATGCTGTGAAAAAAACTAATAAGCGTTTCATTGTTATTATTTAATTAATTTGTTGTTCTGATTTCTCATATCATCCCTCGGCAGCCGACATCGTAACGTCAGTAAACTCTCTTAGGTATTCGATAATTCGATTATTGCTCGCCTCATCACGCTTCATCTTTAGCTGTATGTTGGCATCTATAAACTCGCCCTTTGATGTACGGCGGTCGCGCAGCTCATACGACTGCACCTCTCCCCCATCATGCTTTATACGGTTAATGAAAATCCACACACTCTCCTTGGTAGGTGCCGAGAACGACAACTCCACTGTGGTTACGCCGTGCTGTGGAATAAGAGCGTGCAACACCTCAAGTCCAAGCATCACCATGGCTGTAGCCACAGCTGCAGCAACATACATGCCTGTGCCACAAGCCAAACCTATGGCAGCCGTAACCCATAATCCGGCAGCTGTGGTAAGTCCACGCACCACATTCTTCTGGAAGATAATGGTGCCAGCTCCAAGGAATCCAATACCAGAGACCACCTGAGCCGCCACACGCGACGAGTCTTTAAGATCGATACCAAAACCATACTGTGACACGATGCAGAACAATGCACTGCCCAACGCTACGAGGAAATGCGTGCGAAATCCAGCCTCCTTGGCTCTGTACTCACGCTCTATGCCTATAGCCCCTCCAAGAATGAGGGCAAGCGACAGACGAACTGTCAGTTCAAAATATGTTGCTTCCATAATATTATTATTAAAGTTGTAAATGTACGAAAAAAAAACAAATGCCACAATTATTTATATTAAAATTTTGCTGCATTTGCATTTATATGTATATTTTTTCGACATAATATTTTGACGTTTTATCATTTTATATTACTTTTGCACGTCATAAAGACACAAAATTAATCTGAAAAGCACAGAAACAGATAGTTATTTTTTAAAGATTGTTGAATTTTAATGAGTTAGATTTATGTGTGGAATCGTTGGATACATTGGCGAAAAGCAAGCTTTTTCCATTCTTATCGAAGGTTTAAAGAAACTGGAGTATCGCGGCTACGATAGTGCCGGCGTGGCTTTAGTTAAAGATCAAGGCGAACTGAATGTATACAAGACAACTGGCAAAGTGGCCAACCTTGAAACCCTTGTCGATGGCAAGGATATAGAAGGTCATGTGGGTATAGCGCATACACGCTGGGCTACACACGGAGAGCCCTCAGTAAAAAACGCGCATCCCCATGTGTCAATGGACGGCAATATAGCCATAGTTCATAACGGCATTATCGAGAACTATCAGGTGTTGAAGCAGCAGCTGGTAGATCGTGGCTACATGTTTAACAGCACCACAGACACCGAGGTGCTGTGCCAGCTCATCGACTACTATTACAATAATAATGGCTCAAATCTTCTTAGTGCCGTTTGCTCTGCCCTTAACGACGTGATAGGTGCTTACGCCATTGTTGTGACAGAGAAGAAGAATCCGCATCATTTGGTAGCTGCACGCCAGTCTAGCCCACTTGTTGTAGGCGTAGGCAAGGACAATAAAGAGTTTTTCATAGCAAGTGATGCCACACCTATAGTTGAGCATACCGACAAGGTGGTATATCTAGACGACGGACAGATAGCCGACATCAGCATCGACAACGGCTTACACATAGTTAATCATAGCAACAAGCAATGCCAGTTTGACATCAAGACAGTTGATATGGACATATCAAAACTGAGCAAAGGCGGATTCGACCACTTTATGCTTAAGGAAATATACGAACAGCCCAACTGCTTACGCGACGCTATGAGCGGTCGACTTATAGCCAACGCTGAGCATCCTGAGAACAATCGAATTGTGCTGTCGGCTTTACGCGACTATCGTGATCGACTTGTAAACGCACGCAACATCATAATCCTGGGATGCGGTACAAGCTGGCATGCCGGACTCATAGGCAAGCAACTCATCGAAAGCATGTGCCGCAAGAGAGTAAGTGTGGAGTATGCAAGCGAATTCAGATACAACAACCCTGTAGTAGACAAGGACGATGTAGTGATAGCTATATCACAAAGTGGCGAGACAGCAGACACTCTAGCCGCAATACAACTTGCCAAGCAGCACGGCGCCTTGATATTTGGTATTGTCAATGCAGTAGGCTCATCCATAGCTCGCGAAACTGATACTGGTATCTATCTGCACGTTGGCCCCGAGATTGGAGTAGCAAGTACCAAGGCGTTTACAGGTCAGGTTGCCATGCTCACACTATTTGCATTGGCATTGGGACACGAGACTGGCACACTTTCCGACAACGAATACCACAAGATTATAGGCGAATTGGCACTTATTCCTACAAAGATGGAGAAAGAGCTTGAGGTAACGGAGAAAATAGCCAACCTTGCCAAAATGTTCACTTACGCACACAACTTCCTGTACCTTGGACGTGGCTTCAACTATCCTGTAGCTCTTGAGGGTGCTCTTAAACTTAAAGAGATAAGCTACATACATGCCGAGGGGTATCCGGCTGCCGAGATGAAACACGGCCCTATCGCTCTTGTCGACCAGGACATGCCTATCGTCTTTATTGCCACTCACCACAAGCTATACGAGAAGATTATATCGAATATGCAGGAGGTGAAGTCGCGCAAAGGCCGCATCTTGGCTATCGTGACAGAAGGCGATGAGCATGTTCGCGAGATTGCCGATAACGTTATCGAAATACCTAAGACCGAGAATTGCCTTGTACCGCTTCTCAGCGTTGTGCCGCTACAGATACTGGCCTACTACGTGGCAGTAGACAAAGGACTTAACGTAGATATGCCACGAAACTTGGCAAAGAGCGTTACTGTTGAATAAGTGGCAATAACTAAAAAAACACAAAAAGTTGGTTGTTTCGAGTTTTTAATGTAGCTTTGCAGTCATCCCCCCAAAAAGTGACATTAAAAATCAATACAACTATGAAGAAAAATACATTAATGATACTATTGGCCTTGGCTTGTATGCTGATTTTTAGCACTACAGCCAAGGCTCAATACGACTTTCTTAGACCAGTAAAAGGTGAGATACCTGGCGGCTACGACTTTTGGGTATACACTCCAACCGACTATTATTACTCGCTTGAGTCAACACCCGTTGTAATGTTTCTGCATGGAGCAAGCCTATGTTCCAAGGATATGAATCGCTCACGCCGATATGGCCCGCTCGATGCAATTGTACGCGGACGTCAGATAGATGCACTTGTTATTGTGCCACAAAACCCAGGCGGAGCTTGGAATCCCGACAAACTTAATGACATCCTTGAATGGACCAAAAAGAACTATGCCATGGACTCTACACGTGTGTATGTGCTAGGAATGTCGCTTGGCGGTTATGGCACCATGGACTTTGCGGCAGCCTATCCTGACAAGATAGCGGCAGCAATGGCACTGTGCGGAGGATGCTCTGCCAAGGACAAAAGCGGACTGGGACGTCTGCCTCTATGGATAATACATGGAACAGGCGATAGGGCTGTATCGGTAAAGCAGTCGCAAGTTGTTGTAAAAGAATTACAAGATACCAACAACGACAAACGCTTACGTTTCGACTGGCTGCGTGGTGCATCCCACGGAGCCTTGGCTCGCATATTATACATGCGAAAAACATACGAATGGCTCTTCTCGCACTCAACCACCAACCCAGGACGACCAGCAAGGCCAGACATTACAATAGACAACTCAGACCTGACAAAGGCGTATAAAGATATGAAGAGAGGGGTGCCAAGCCCAGAAATAATCTTCGAGAAGTCAATAAAAGACGATGACGAGTATTAGATAAAATTTATTTTTAGTACCTTTGCACTGAGTTATCTACTAATATTTTTATTTTTACAATGACAGACATCGAAATTGCTCGCAGCACCAAGCTCGAGGAAATTGAAACAGTAGCAACTAAGTATGGCATTCCGGCTAAGGAGCTAGAACATTACGGCCACTACATGGCAAAAGTCCCAACTCGTCTTATAGATGAGGACAAAGTGAGGAAAAGCAACCTTATTCTCGTAACAGCAATCACCCCAACTAAAGCAGGAATAGGCAAGACAACCGTAACCATTGGTTTGGCACTCGGCTTGAACCGTATCGGAAAGAAAGCTATATGCGCACTACGCGAACCTTCTCTTGGCCCAGTATTCGGACTGAAGGGTGGCGCATGCGGAGGCGGCAGAACACAGGTACTGCCTATGGACAAGATAAACCTACATTTCACAGGCGACTTCCACGCCATAACTTCCGCACACAACACAATAACCGCACTTCTTGACAACTATATGTATCAGAATCGCGACAATGGATTCGCCTTGCGTGAAGTGTTATGGAACCGAGTGCTCGACGTTAACGACCGCGGTCTACGCGACATTGTAACTGGTATGGGAGGCAAAGCCAACGGCATCGTTCGCGAGTCTGGATTCGACATTACACCAGCTTCAGAGATTATGGCTATCCTATGTCTGGCAAAAGACGAGGACGATTTGCGTCGCCGCATAGAGAATATACTTCTTGGATATACTGTTGACGGCAAGCCATTCACCGTTAAAGACCTTGGCGTGGCAGGTGCAATAACCGTATTGTTGCGTGACGCTCTTTCGCCTAACTTAGTACAGACAACAGAGAATACAGCTGCCTTTGTACACGGAGGTCCGTTTGCCAACATTGCACACGGATGCAACTCAGTACTTGCTACAAAGATGGCCATGACCTACGGCGATTATGTTATAACAGAGGCTGGATTCGGTGCCGATTTGGGTGCAGAGAAGTTCTACGACATCAAGTGTCGTAAGAGTGGATTGCAGCCTAAGCTCACCATTATCGTGGCAACAGCACAGGGATTGAAGATGCATGGCGGTGTGGCTGTAGAGGATATCAAGAAGCCTAACCGCGAGGGACTGGTTAAGGGTCTTGCCAACCTCGACAAGCACATAAAGAATCTGCAGTCGTATGGTCAGACTGTACTAGTAGCATTCAACCGCTATGCTGGCGACGTATCAGAAGAGATACAAGCTGTTAAGGACTATTGTGCAGAAATAGGTGTTGGTTTTGCAGAAAACGACGCTTATGCAGAAGGCAGCGCAGGAGCTGTAGACCTTGCCAACCTCGTGGTAAACACCATAGAAAACAATCCTTCGAAGCCGTTGCAGTTTGTTTACAACGACGAGGACTCTACCGAGGAAAAGATAGAGAAGGTGGCAAAGAACATATACGGTGCTGCTTCTGTATCGTTTGCAGCCCCAGCAAAGAAGAAACTTCAGATGATTAAGAAGTTGGGCTACGACAAGTTCCCTATCTGCATAGCCAAGACACAGTATTCATTCTCTACCGACGCCAAGCAATACTGCGTGGCATCAGGATTCGATGTCAACGTGCGCGACATCGTTATCAACGCTGGTGCAGAGATGATTGTTGTAGTTGCCGGAAACATAATGCGTATGCCTGGATTGCCAAAGGTACCAGCAGCGATGCACATCGACATTGTGAACGGAGAGATAGAAGGACTCTCCTAAATACAAAAAGCCAATAATAAATAATGTTTGGATACAGAATAAAAAAACAATATCGCACAAAGGTGAGGCTCTCATGCATGGGGTGCCTCACCTTTGTTGTACTTATAATAATGTGTATCTGTCGATGTACATGCGCGTCGTGCTCAAGCAAGGACAGTAAGGAGAACGACTCCATTAAGGAGGTTTCACACCGTGTGCATCTAAACGACACCCTTACCAATGCTATGTCGGCACAACCAGAGTTGCATCCTATGGACTCTATTATGCGCCGATACCTTAAAAGATGGGAGATTAATGGTGCACAGCTTGCCATAATGCGGCACGACTCGCTGATATATGCACGCGGATTTGGTTTTGCCGACAAGGACAAACAGATACCTATGGAACCATCCAACATACTGCGCATGGCATCTTGCTCAAAGCTGATAACGGCAGTGGGCATTATGAAGTTGCGCGATATGGGTAAGGTTAAGTTGTCTGACAAGGTGTTTGGACCGCAAGGCATTCTGAACGACACTTTCTACGTAAACTCTATCAGAGACAAACGCTACTTCGACATAACCGTTGAGCAATTGTTACGACACAAGGCAGGATTTACAAATTATGCCGGTGATGCAATATTCTCTACACGATACATAATGCAGCAGAATCATCTTACTACCCCACCCGACCACCGTACACTGCTGCGTATTGTTCTTAAAAGACACCTTGGCTACACACCTGGAACCGCACAACGCTACTGCAACATTGGCTACACACTGCTGTCGCTCATCATACAGAAGCGAACTGGCATGTCGTACGAACGATTTATGCAAAAGTTTGTACTGGAACCTGCTGGCTGTTACGACTTCCATATAGCAGGCAATTATCTTAAGGACCGCCGACATAACGAGTCGATATACTATATGCACTCAAGTTCGGAGCCTGCAGCTGAGTTTAACAACTCTGGTCGTATGGTGGTGAGATGTTACGGCGAGAACGACATTACAACGTCGCTTGGAGCTGGCGCATGGGTTGCTTCGGCTGCAGAGGTGTGCCGACTTGTAGCTGCCATAGATGGCGACCCTACTGTGCCCGACGTGCTTAGCCGACAGGCTGTGAGCATGATGACACAAGAAATGCCCAACCATCAGTTCTCATTGGGATGGAACTTCACACCTAAACGTGGTCCATGGATTCGCACAGGCTCATTGGTTGGAACGGCTGCGCTTATCCTTAAATATGCCGATGGCGAGTGCTGGGTATTCATTACAAACACAAGCACATGGAAAGGACACGAATTCTCTAAGGACACTATGGCGCTGTTTGAGAAGCTGCGCAAGAAGTTTGGCAGCAAAATGCCCAAGCGCAATATGTTTGTGAAATAAGAGGTAGGGCCTGATGCCTACCCATTCTCCCTCATTTCCATAGGCGACATACCCGTATGCCGCTTGAAGAAACGACAGAAGAAAGACACATCAGAGAAATTAAACTCCCATGCTATCTGCTTTATACTAAGCTCGCTATTGCGCAAGCGAAGACGCAACTGCAACACCGTGTAGTGGTCGATAATGCGCTTGGGTGTCTGCCCCGTTATCTGACGCACTATAACTGTGAGATACTTAGGAGTGATATTAAGTAGCGCGGCGTAATAGTTTACGTCGCGCGATTTTTTATACTCGCTCTCAACAAGCATCATAAACCTATTGAACAATTGTCGCACACGTGGCGAACAATTGTCTTGACGATGTACCGAAGGGGTTCGTTGCAAATACTCATGAAATCCGATGAAGAACGCCTTGAGCTGCAACAACACAAGCTGGGCAATGCAGACACAGCCCACCTGGTCGAAGTAGACGTGTAAAAGACGAAACATGGAGTTGATAATATCGGTAACAACGAGCGAATCCTGTCGGCAACGATCTTCCCGCAACTGCTCGTATACGGTTTGCTCAAGCTGCAAGCTCGCTTCACGCAACATAACAGCATCGTATTGAAGCATCTCTACCTCAAACTCGCAATGTTGCACTAAGCTTACAACGTCGCCTGGAAATAACGTCAACACAGCACCTTCGTACAGCTGCCACTCGTCAAAATTGACACGCACACATGCCTTGCCATGGCGACATATCATAATGGCACCAAAGTTTACAACCTGCGGGTCGGATACATACGACCCAAGGTCTGTAGTAAAGAGCCTTGGCTCTGTTGTTTTTGAAAAGTTTATATCTATTGGCATAATCGTCTGCAAATATCGCTATTTTATGTGAAATAAACGAACATATATTCCCTAATAGTCCATATACATGGAAAAATCTAAAACGCACAGATAACCGAAAAGTAATACCTTTGCACCCGAAAAATAACAATTAAATATATTTCAGGTGACAAAGAACATTATTTTCCCTACCTTATTATTGCTTGCTGCCACACCAAATGTCTGCGCACAGACAGCAATGCCGATGACGCTAGAGCAACTATTCAAACGTGTGGAGCAAGGCTCATGCACACTTGCCGCAGCCAAAACAAACGTCGATGCAGCTCAACACGGCATAGACGCAGCATTGTCACAACGCTTACCCGATTTGTCGGCAAATCTATCGGTAAGCTATATTGGCAATGCATTGCTAACCGACCGTGATTTCTCTAACGCTCACGGATTGCATTCCCCTCATTTAGGCAACTCGTTTGCTATTGAAGCACAAGAGTCTATATACACAGGAGGAGCTCTTAGTGCCGGCATAAAACTTGCAGAATTAGGCAAAAAACAAGCCGAAACTGGCGTTGTACTTACACGTCAACAAGCACGCTTCTTAGCTCTCGGACAGTATCTCGACTTATATAAGGTGGACAACCGCATGCGTGTGTATCGTGAAAACATGAGTTTGACTCGACAACTGATAGCCGACATCAAGCAACGTCAGCAGCAAGGTATGGCTCTAAAAAACGACATAACGCGGTACGAGCTACAGATGGAGCAACTTAGTCTTGGTCTTGAACAACTGCAGAACACACGAAAGATACTGAACCATCAACTTTGCAACACGCTTGCACTGCCGCAAGAAACAAACGTTCTGCCCGACACTACATTGGTATCGACATCACTGCCACGCGATCCAGAAGCAGCATGGCAAAACCGTTCAACAACAACATCGCCACTGCTCGAACAGAGCCGACTGAACATTGGCATTGCACAACAGAAAGAACGCATAGCTAAGAGCGAGCTTCTGCCAAAGGTGGCAATAGTAGCTGCCAACAATTTTGACGGCCCGATAACCTTCGAGCTACCACCCATAGACAAGAATCTCAATATTTGGTACGTAGGCGTTGGCGTGAAATACAACATCGGAGCACTTTACAAAAAGAACAAACAGGTGCGTCAAGCCGCTGCCCAAACACAGATAGCACAGCAACAATACAACGTGCAACGCGAAGCCGTGGACAACCGCACTAACGCTGCATACATTAAATATATGCAGACATATACCGAGCTTGACACACAACGCAAGAGCGTGGAACTGGCAAGACAAAACTATAACGTGGTGAACGCACGCTACCTGGGACAGCTGGCACTGATAACCGATATGGTGGACGCATCCAACATAAGGCTCAACGCTGAGCTACAAGAGGTAGACGCAAGAATAAACATACTATACGCATACTATCAACTGAAGTATGCTGCCGGCGAAATTTAACAACAACGACATTAACAAACACATATAAACAGCAATGAACAAGAAACAGATAAAAAGAATTTACAACGTAGTAGTGGTGTGTATTGTAGCTGCATGCGCAGTTTGGGCGTTCAGCCATTTCTGGCATCCTATGGGTATGGAATATACAGACGATGCACAAGTGTGCCGCCACATTACTCCTATCAACACACGTGTACCCGGATTTATAAAGGAGATACGTTTCAACGACTTTCAGCATGTAAAGAAAGGCGATACACTCGTGATAATAGAAGATGCTGAATTCAGACTAGCTCTTGCACAGGCTGAGGCAGGACTAAAAGGACGTAAGTCGGGTTCATCGGCTGTATCGGCAAGCATGACCACAACAGCAAGCAACGTCTCAACAGCTTCGGCTGGCATAGAAGAGGCACGTGTGGATATGATTAATGCCAAGGCCGACTTTGACCGCTTTACTGTTTTGATAGCCAAAGATGCCGTAACACGCCAACAGTACGACAATGCTCACACGCGATATCTTGCAGCCAAAGCACGATACGAACAGGCAAAAGGCCGAAGAGAGTCGGCTGCTTCTGTAAAGAATGTGCAAAACCACGAACTAGACGGACAACATGCTGGTGAGAGTGTGGCAGAAGCACAAGTACACTTGGCACGACTCAACTTGTCGTATACAATAATAGTGGCTACTTGCGATGGTGTGATGAGTCGCAAGAACATACATGAGGGTCAGCTTGTGCAGCCCGGACAGATGCTTGCACGCATCGTGAGCGACAAAGAGGTATGGATAACAGCCAACTACCGCGAATCGCAAATGGATGGCATAAAGATAGGAAACAAGGTTGAGTTTACAACAGACGCTCTGCCCGGTGCCAAGTTCAATGGTGTGGTTGAGTCGATATCGGCAGCTGCCGGCAGTGCCTACTCTATGATTCCGGTAGACAATGCCACTGGCAATTTTGTAAAGGTAGAACAGCGTGTACCTGTACGTATAAAGATAACAACCAACAACGACGCCAAGTTGGTAACTATGTTGCGTGCCGGAGAGAACGCAGACGTTAACATAGAAAAATAGAAACAAACGTTAGGACAAACGTTGATATACGCTGAACCTAACAACAAAAAGACAACTCAAATGGCAGGACCTCCAACACTTCAGGGACCGTTTCGTGTTCCCTCATTCAATCCATATATACCACGACGCCTACAGCCGTGGATATACCTTGCATTTGCATTCATCTTTCTAATGTCGAGTGGCATATACGGTGGAGCCATGAGTCAGGTTATGGGCGAATACAGTCTTAAGCGCGAAGATGTGCTAATGATTGTGATGTGCAACGTGGTGGGTGTAAACATGCCCTTCCCTATGCTCTTCCGAATGAAGTTTCGCTTTACAAACAGACAATTGCTTATCAATGCAGCATTGATGATAGCCGTGTGCAACATTCTTATAATGTACACCCAGTCAGTGGTACTTATGTGCGTGCTTGCATATATTGCGGGATTCTTCAAGCTTTGTGGATGCTTTGAGTGCATGTCTACAATACAGTTGTGGATGACACCAAAGCGCGATTTCGCCATATTCTTCCCACTACTATATTGCTTGGTGCTCGGCAATATGTTCCTCTCGCCGTGGATTACCGAACACCTTATATATATATACCAAGACTGGCGCATCATTAACTGGCTTATGATTGGGCTGCTACTGACTGTTGCGCTGACGGTGATGATTACCACACACAACTTTCGCTTTATGAAGCCACTGCCCTTTGTTAGTATCGACTATTTGGGCTGTGTGCTGTGGTCGCTGGTAATGATTGAATTTATATGGTTTTTCAACTACGGCGAATACTACAACTGGCTCAATGCTCCCGAGATGCAGGCAGCAGCTATTATGTTTATATTGACACTATGCCTGTGCATCGGACGTATGCTCAACATACGCCATGCCTATATAGCCCCAGAGGCATGGAAGTATAAAAGGCTATGGCAGTTGCTTGTGCTCTTTGCCTTTGTAGAGTTTATGGGTTCTACACCTAAGGTTCTGCAGACTGCATTTACGGGCGGAGTATTACACTTTGGCACATTTACCACAAATGTCCTAAACTTTGTGGAATGGACAGCGGCACTGGCAGGATGTCTGTTCAGCTTGGTATGGATTAAGGTTTTTAAGCTTAAATACACGCAGTTACTGACAGTTGGCGTGGCATCACTCGCAGCCTATCCAGTGCTGATGTACTTGCTTATAATGCCTGGACTAAACATCGAAGCGTTGTATTTGCCAGTGTTTATGCGCTCGTTCGGCAATGCCATATTCTTTACAACACTTACCATATACCTTGAGGAAGCAATGCCATTTGCACATTTCTTTATGGGACTGACTATGGCAGGTATTATCCGAAACGGTCCGATAGCCACACTGTGCTCAGGTCTTTATAGTTTTGCACTGCGTCACCAGATAGCCGACAACCTAGGACGAGGTCTGCCTTATGACATGACTGGCATTATGTCTATCAGCATAAGACAACTATATGGCTACACTTGCTTTGTGGCAATAGGCGTGTTGATTGTCTTCCTGCTATGGGATGTACAGCCTGTGCGCAGCACTCTAAAGAAAATGCCTACATGGAACTTTGTGGGACGTATGATGAAAAAGAAAGAAAAGAAGGTCGCCAACAGTTAATTGCTGTTGGCGTTCTTTTTTATTGTTACTTTGCTGCATTTTTATCCTAATTGCAATAAAAACCAATCATTTCGTTATTTTTTACCAATAAATAGTTGCAAAATAAAATATAATTAGTACTTTTGTATCCGAAAAAGAAATAGAGAGATTTTTTAAGGATAAAACGGTAGCATTTATGAACAAGGAATATTTGATATACAAATTATCTGACGAGGTAAAAAACTCATGCAAGATAGACAACGCTTTGTTTCAAAAATACGGTGTCAAGCGTGGATTACGCAATGAAGACGGCAGCGGTGTACTTGTTGGACTTACCAATATAGGTAATGTTGTAGGCTACGAACGGGCCGAAGACGGACATCTTGAGCCTACAGAAGGAAAACTCTTCTATCGTGGCTACGAACTTGATGACCTTGTAACTCCTATCATAAATGAGCGCCGTTTCGGATTTGAGGAAATTGCCTACCTTCTACTCTCAGGCAATCTGCCCGACAAAGAGGACCTTGAAGCCTTTAAGGAACTTATCAACGACAATATGTCGCTCGATCATAAGACCATTGTGCATATCATCGACCTCGAAGGTTCGAACATCATGAACATACTTGCACGTAGTGTGTTGGAGATGTATACGTTCGACCCAAACCCAGACGACCTCTCAAGAGACAACCTTATGCGTCAGGCGGTGGAGCTTATAGCACGCTTTCCTACCATTATCGCATACGCGTACAATATCTACAGACACAGTGTACAGGGCAGATCGCTGCACATACGTCACCCAAGAGAGAATATGTCGATTGCCGAGAACTTCCTGTATATGCTCAAGCACGAGGACTTCACCGAGCTTGACGCACGTATGCTCGACCTCTTGCTTATAATTCAGGCAGAACACGGTGGCGGTAACAACTCTACATTCACGGTACGTGTAACGTCATCAAGCCGTACCGACACCTACTCAAGCATTGCTGCTGGCATCGGTTCGCTTAAGGGTCCGCTGCACGGAGGAGCCAATATCAAGGTGATAAATATGATTCATCACCTTAAGGAACAGATACAAGACTGGACCTCTGTAGACGAGATTGACACATATCTCAACCGTATTCTCAACAAAGAGGTGTACGACAAGACCGGACTTATATATGGCATCGGTCATGCAGTATACACACTAAGCGACCCACGAGCCAAGGAGCTTAAGCGTCTTGCAGGCGAACTGGCAAAGGAAAAAGGCCGCGAGAAAGAGTACGAGTTTCTGCGTCTGCTCGAGCAAGAAGGCATCAAGTGTGTAAAGGCTCATCGCAACACGAAGAAACCAATATGCGCCAACGTCGATTTCTATTCGGGATTCATATACGAGATGATTGGTTTGCCACAGGAAATATACACCCCAATATTCGCCATGGCACGTATCGTAGGCTGGATGGCACACCGTATAGAAGAGCTTAATATGGAGGGCAGACGAATCATACGCCCGGCTTACAAGAATGTGCTCGACGTTAAAGAATACTCATCACTTTTGGATAGGTAAAAAGATTTAAATAAAAACAACATTAAACACTAATAAAAGAATGAACGCATTAGAAACTGTAGAGCGCCTAAAGCAGCGCTTCCCTAACGAGCCTGAATATATACAGGCCGTTAGTCAGGTCCTCGGAACTATCGAGGAGGAGTACAACCGTCACCCAGAATTCGACCGCGCCAACCTTATTGAGCGCCTTTGCATTCCAGATCGTATTATATCATTCCGTGTAACATGGGTAGACGACAAGGGCAATGTTCAGACCAACATGGGCTATCGTATTCAGCACAACAATGCCATTGGCCCGTACAAAGGCGGCATTCGTTTCCACGCTTCAGTAAACCCATCTATCTTGAAGTTCCTTGCCTTCGAGCAAACATTCAAGAATGCCCTTACAACATTGCCTATGGGTGGTGGCAAGGGTGGTTCCGACTTCTCGCCACGTGGCAAGAGCAATGCTGAGGTTATGCGTTTCTGCCAGGCGTTCATGAACGAACTTTACCGTCATATTGGTCCTGACGAGGACGTTCCTGCTGGCGATATCGGTGTAGGCGGACGTGAGGTTGGCTATATGTTCGGTCAGTACAAGAAGCTAACACACACATTTGTTGGTGTTCTTACCGGTAAGGGTCAGGAGTTTGGTGGCTCTCTCATTCGTCCTGAGGCTACTGGTTATGGCAATGTTTACTTCCTTGACAATATGCTCAAGACACGTGGCATTGACATCAAGGGCAAGCGCGTATTGGTTAGTGGTTCGGGCAATGTAGCACAGTATACTGTAGAGAAGCTTATACAGCTCGGTGCTATTCCAGTTACACTTTCCGATTCGGATGGCTATATCTACGATCCAGATGGCATCGACGCAGAGAAGCTTGCTTATGTAAAGGAACTTAAGAATGTTGAGCGCGGACGTATTCGCGAGTATGCCGAAGAATATGGCGTTAAGTATGTTGCTGGTGCACGTCCTTGGGGCGAGAAGGCAGACATTGCTCTTCCTTCTGCTACACAGAATGAGATTGACGGTGATGATGCACGCACTCTTGTTGCCAACGGCATTATAGCCGTAAGCGAGGGCGCTAACATGCCTTCTACTCCTGAGGCTATCAAGGTATTCCAGGATGCTAAATTGCTTTATGCTCCTGGTAAGGCTGCCAATGCTGGCGGTGTTGCTGTATCAGGTCTTGAGATGACTCAGAACTCTGAACGTTTGCGTTGGAGCAGCGAAGAGGTCGACACTAAGTTGCACAATATCATGAACGAGATTCATGCCAACTGTGTCAAGTATGGCACACAGGCTGATGGCTACGTAAACTATGTACGCGGTGCTAACGTTACTGGCTTCCTTAAGGTTGCCAAGGCTATGATGGCACAGGGTATAGTATAATAAATATGTATTAAAAATAAAGAGGGTGTGTCAAAATAGGAGTTAGAGGAAGTTAAGAAGAAGTTAATCCA
>OJMJ01000050.1_pt1 | contig 52555 bp, 49 predicted proteins | sample 1597181 | NCBI WGS metagenome assembly OJMJ01 (sample SAMEA2452126, study PRJEB22498) | human gut metagenome | biome: human feces; feature: human gut; material: feces | place: Australia | collected 2012
TCCTTTAACCATGTGTTACTTCATAAAAAGGACACAAAAATGTACCAAGTTATTTATTAATCATTACTAAAATGACAACACAAATTCAAAAAAATCCTCGTAACTCCAATTTGGAGTTATACCGCATCATCGTGATGCTACTCATAGTGGCGCATCACAGCGTATGGCATTCAGAGATAATGCCAACCTTATCGCAAGACCCATTCTGTGCCAAGAGTATATTCTATTATGTTTTAGGCATGTGGGGTAAGACAGGTATAGATTGCTTCGTGCTTATCACAGGCTACTTCATGTGCAAGTCACATATCACGGTGCGGAAGTACCTGAAACTACTCTTAGAGATAGTTTTCTATAATATAGTCATTTATGGCATCTTCGTTGGATTGGGTAAACAGACATTCTCCATATCCGAGTTGTTTTTCTGCTTCTTCCCATTTCAAGAGATTGAAGGACTCTTTGTCCCATGCTTCCTGCTTTTTTATCTGTTCATCCCATACCTGACCATCGTCGTGACCCATATCGACAAGAGAATGCATGCACGGCTCATAGCCTTGTGTCTTTGCATCTATACGATGACAGTCACTTTGCCTCACTTCCAGGTGACCATGAATCATGTGACATGGTATAGTGTTTTGTTCTTTATAGCCTCATATATCCGTAACTATGGATTGTTCCCTAATATGAGTACTACAAGGTGGGGGGGCATTACCCTATTGTGCGTTTTGCTTTCCATAGCCAGCGTGATGTGTGTCGTTTACTTTGACATGCGTTTGGGTAAGCAAACTTCACCCTATAAGTATGTCAGTCCAAGTGGAGTATGTGCTGTGCTTACCTCTGTGTCCTCTTTCATGTTCTTCAAGAATCTGAAGCTCCGCAATCGGCATTGGATAAACCTGATTGCCTCAGGAACTTTTGGCGTATTGTTGATACATGACAATAGCGCAGCCATGCGAAAGTGGTTGTGGCATACTTTAGTGGATGTAAAGCGAATTTATGCATTGGATGGATGGCCATCTTTATATCTGATAGTCTTGGTTATCATAGCAATATTTTTTGTTTGTGTTGCTATTGATATTATAAGAAAAAAAACAATTGAAAAAATAATATTTCAACAAATAGATAAAATCCTATGAAAATTAATATTGTTATTCCCTGCTACAATGAGCAGGAGGTCTTGGCAAAGACCATTGATGTCTTGGGCAAACTTTCCGAGCGAATCAAGCAGGAGACCGGTGCCGATACCCAACTGCTTTTGGTGGATGACGGCAGTAAAGATTGTACTTGGTTGATGATCAAGGAGGCTGCAGAGGCTCATCCTTTCGTGAGTGGTATCAAGCTCTCCCATAACCGTGGTCACCAGAATGCGCTTTGGGCAGGTATGGAAGCCTCGATAGATCATTGCGATGCTATGGTCAGCATTGATGCCGATTTGCAGGATGATGAGAATGTCATCCTTGATATGGTAAAGCAACTAAAGGAGGGGAAAGATATCATATATGGTGTAAGAAAGGAGCGCAAGACAGATACTTTCTTCAAAAGATTTACAGCGCAGACTTTTTATAAGATCATGCAAATGGCAGATAAGGAAGTGATATACAATCATGCGGATTTTCGTATGATGAGCAATCGTACATTGAAGGCCTTGATGCAATATTCAGAGCGTAATCTTTTTCTTCGAGCAATAGTTAGAGAGCTTGGCTTTAAGGAAGGCTTTGTGTATTATGATAGAAAAGCTCGTGAGGCAGGTGAGTTCAAGTACCCATTGAAGAAGATGCTCGCCTTTAGCATTGATGGCATCACCTCGTTCTCTGTGGCACCGCTGAAGTTCATCACCTTCATGGGCTTGGCGATGACTTTCGTGGCAATCGTCATGATACTCTTTGCTTTGGTGGAGTATTTCAAGGGCGAGACCATTCAGGGATGGACATCCATGTTGGTGTCCCTCTGGTTCATCGGTGGTATCATCACTACAGGTGTAGGCATTGCAGGACTTTACATTGGCAAAATATATACAGAGGTGAAACGTCGCCCAAGATATTTTATAGAAGAACGTGTTTAAAATATGCAATATTTTGTATCTCTTCTATCAAGGTATAGAACTTACATCATGGGAGTAGCTATGATTTGTATCATGCTATTTCATCAAGGATGGATAACGCAACCATTGGGATTATTTCAGCTATATGGTTGTCATGGAGTAGATATTTTTTTCTTTGTTTCTGGTTTCGGAGTTTATTTCTCATTACAAAAACATACTTTATGGGATTTTTATAAAAGAAGAATAAAACGACTTTTACCGCTTTGTATATTTTGTGGAGGATTAAAATTGGGTTTATTCCTTACAGGATATGACATTTTTTATTCCGAAGATATGTCTATATTGACATTGTTTGGAATAGACTTATGGTTCCTATTTGATATTTGGATTTTCTATCTTTTGTCACCACTTCTTTTGGGTTTGTTGAAGAAGCATGGCATAATAGTTATGCTATGCAGTTTCTTCATAGCTATAGGAGGCTCAGTTTTCATGGAAACTCCAACATTCTTTCGTTTTGGAATTGTTCGAATCCCTGTTTTTTTATTGGGAATGATGGTTGCTGGTGGCAAACTGAAGATTTCTTCAAGGGAACTTTCTGGGGGGGGCGATATTTGTCCTTCTTGCATTTGGTTATAAACTATTATCTATGGAATATCACTTTTTGATAGAAACTTATCGATATTTGTTTTTCTGTGGTGGAGCTTGTTTTGTATGTTATGTGCTATTTCATACAGCTCCGTTCTTGCAAAGGATAAAGGCTATGAAAGCTTTGGAGTTTGTAGGAAGACATTCTTTGGAGTTATACCTTTGGCACGAGTACATTTATAATTGTATATATCATTTGAAACTGTCTCCATATCTTAGCTTCTTAGTAGCTTTTTCTTTATCAATAATTATTGCTTATTGTAGCTCAAAAATAATTAAATTAGTACGATTATGAACTATAAAAATAAAATAAGAAAGTATTTAGCGCTTTTCCTTTACTCTTTTTGCTTGTTACTTTTCTTGTCGCCAGACTCATACATCTATGATTTGTATCATAGGTGTGATACCGCTTGGTTCTTTACTTGTGGCAAGGCATGGATAAATGGTCTGGTTCCATATGTTGATTTCGCAGATTCCAAAGGTCCTTTATTGTGGCTTATCTATGGATGTGGTTACTTGCTCAGCCATTACTCCTATATAGGAGTGTTTTGGATTAGTTGTGCGTTCTATACAATAAGTTTTGTTTTTGCTTATAAACTTTGTCGGATGTTTATAAGTAAGAATGCGTCAATCTTAGTATTGGCGCTGTTACCGCTGTTCTTATTTTATAAGAAGTACCATTATGAGGTCAGGGCAGAAGACTTTTGCTATACCTTTGTCTTTATAAGTTTATATTATGTATGCAAAATGTTCAAGGGAGTGGATAAACGGCAATTGTTTAAACTTTCTTTTGTTGTCGGTGTATGTGTGATGTGTTGTATGCTGATAAAATGGAGCATTGCTCTGATGATGAGTGGATTTGCTTTTGTAGTTCTCTATTATTCTTTTAAAAACAAGACGGTTAATGGCTTAGTCGGTGGACTTATAGGAATGATAGCAATAGCTATTCCTTTCCTGATATATTTCTTGCTACAAGGCAATTTCTCAGCTTTCATATCAGAATATTTCTGTAATACCTATTCAACGGTAAGCAAGCCTTTCAAGGAAACATTAATACTCTATTTAAGAGATTGGGTTGCAGTTAAGAAGTCCTTCATATTATTCTTTATAGGAATTATTCTCTTTTGCCGTAAATATAAAATGTCCTATTGGCTAAATTTCTGTCTGTTTACATTCTTAGCCATTGTTGTTTATGCTCTATGGGAATATTATAATTCTGTTCTGATGCCTTTTGCCATATTCTTGTTTATAGTAGTTGTTGACTATATAGAGCATAAATTTGGACTTGATAAAACAAAAATGACATTTGCCAGCGTTATTTGTGTAATAGGTAGTGTAGTATATAATATTCACACGGATAAATCTTTTGTGTTCAAGGAAGACAAGTATCGTCAATCTTATTATGACGTCTCTCAACTAATGGCTCAAACAAAGAATCCAAAAGTGATGTTTTATGTCCAAGACTTTGGAATAGGTATACTTGCAAATGATTTGCCGGCCTGCAAGTATTGGTCAAGGCAGCATGGGGCAACATCAGTTATGGAGCAAGAAAGACGAAAAGCCTTAAATGAAAGATTGGCTGATTTTATATTCGTTTCAAACTTTGGTACTCCATTGATTGATGTCACGGAGGAAGAATTAAAAAAGTTAGATTATGTCTATTGGGGGAAAACAATAGGGGAAAATACGGACTTATATGTATATTGTAAAAAAGAGTTGTATAAAGAGCTTCCTCATGTGCAATTAAATACATTAGATCTATTATTGAAGAAAAATCTATTTTGTGAAAAATAAAATTGATCGATGACTAGTAATAAAGATGATAAACGTATAACTAAAAATACGTTATACCTATATCTCCGTATGTTCATATCCTTGGCTTTGTCCTTGGTGACTGGTCGAGTGGTTCTCAGAACATTAGGAGTAGATGATTATGGAATTAATGCAGTTGTAGGTAGTGTTATCGGAATGTTTAGTGTCATTCAGGTATGTATGATTGGAGCTACCTCGCGGTTTATAACATTCGAGTTAGGGCGTGGTGATGCAAAGCGATTAAAAGATACATTTTCGACTACATTAACTATCCATTTCATCATAGCATTAATACTTTTTGTAATTCTTGAAACTATAGGTTTATGGATGGTCAATTATAAATTGGTTATCCCTGAAGGGCGAATGTTTGCTGCTAACTGTGTCTATCAGTTTAGTATCATTTCTCTTATGTTTGGAGTAACTCAAACTCCTTATAGCTCTGCAATTGTTGCCCATGAAAAGATGGATGTATATGCTTATTTCGATATATTAAATACAGTGTTGAAATTGGTTATTATTTATTTGCTCTTAATAGGTAATATGGATAAGTTGATATTGTATGGCTTGCTTACCCTTTGTGTTTCAACACTTATTATGGTGCTTAATCGTATTTACTGTATTCGTCATTTTCCAGAAACTCATTACCATTTTGTTTGGGACAAAACGCTTCTAAAACCGATTTTTTCTTATTCGGGTTGGGATGTCTTGGGAAATGTTGCTGTAATGGCGAGAGGTTCAGGAATTTCTATTTTGATAAATATGTTTTTTGGCACAGCCCTTAATGCAGCCTCTGGTATAGCAACAACCGTAACAGGAGCAGTTGGAGGTTTTGCAAGTAATATCATTATGGCTATACGCCCGCAGATAATTAAGCGTTATGCAGATGGAGAATATGAGGCAATGATTAAACTTGCTCATGAAGGTGCATCTTTATGTTTCGTACTCATGGCTTTTCTTGCAATCCCTTTAATGTCAGAAATACATTTTGTATTAAATCTATGGTTAGGTATTGTGCCAGAAAGTGCTTGTATATTTACCAATTTGGTTATGATTTTTTGCATATTGGGGGGTATTTCTGGTATTGTAATGGATATTGTAGAGGCAACAGGCAATATTAAAAAAACAAGTTTGACTAATGGTACAATATATATTATGGTTCTTCCTATTTCATATATTGCTTTCAAAATGGGTGCACCTGCTTGGGTTCCTTTTGCCTATAATGGAGTAGCTTATATGGCTGGTACTATGTGCAACATTTATTATATGACAACATATATTCCACAACTTCGTTTATCTGAGTTTATGTACAAGACAATATTACCTTGTTTTATTTTCTTTGGTTCAGTAGCCATACCTGTAGTAATGTTGCATTTTTGTCTGGAAGAAGGTTGGATTCGTTTTATATTATCTGTATGCCTTTCTTCATTGTTAGCAGCTGTATTGGGATATAAATATATGATAGATAAAGAAATGAGATTAAAAATCATTGAAAAAATTAAAAGCAAATTCAAAAAATGACAATAAAACAATTTTTCTTTAAAATACGCCATCGTTTAATACGTATAAAGAATACACCTATATGTTTTAAAAAGTTGAATGCGAAATCTCCTCTTAGTCTTGAAACATATGATGGTGGGAACGAAGGGCTTCATCCATCTTGTCTTTATTTTAAAGAAGGATGGAATGGCTATAAATTCTGGTTTGTTTTCACACCATATAAAGGAATGAATGATGCCATAGAGAACCCTTGTATTTATGTTTCTCAGGATGGTGAAAATTTTGCTCCATTAGAGGGAGCTAATCCTTTAGATGATATCATGCTCCCAAAAGAACAGGAATATAATTCTGACCCAGAACTGGTATATAATTCTGATTCGAAAAGAATTGAATGTTGGTGGAGAAGAGTTCAACGAGATAAATATCCTACTGATGATGGAAAAAACAGAGAGATAATATACCGTCGTTTTACTTATGATGGCAGGACTTGGTCTGAAAAAGAAGTCATGCTTGACTTAAAAAATCCTTTCGACGAAACAAGGTTATGTATCAGCCCTGCTTTAATTTATGAAGATGGTATATATCGTATGTGGTGTTCTTCTGCTGAGGATTTTGAGGGTAAGCTGCGTACCATAAATTATTATGAGATGATAGATGGCGATATGATGGAATTGAAATCAAAGCATGCGTTGTCTAAAGGAATTTTGTCGCATATAGATGTTGTTAAAGATGATGGGAAATATTGGCTTGTTGGTAATGATGTTTCAACTGATGGCTTTCCTTTAAGGCTTTATTCATTCAATTCCCCTGTTGATTCAGAATATAAGTATCAAGGTATAGTCTTATCGAAAGGAAAACGAGCGCAATGGGATCAAAGAGTGATATACCGTCCCTCTGTTGTTTTTGTAGAAGGTAAACTATGGCTTTATTATAGTGCTTATGGTTGTAATCCAACTACTAAAAATCATGTAGGGTTATTGAAAGTGCAAAGTTGGAAAGAAATGCAAAATTGCTTTTGGCAGTAAATTTTTATAGTATTATGACTTTTAAACGAACAAAAAAACTTGTCTCAATTTTGACACCTTGTTATAATGGAGCAAGGGTCATACGTAGACTTTTGGATTCAGTGCTTCAACAAGATTATCCTTATGTAGAAATGATAATTGTTGATGATGGTTCAATAGATGATAGCAAAAATATAATTAATTCTTATCAAGACAAATTCGTTAATAGAGGATATTCGTTGTTTTATATTTATCAAGAAAACAAAGGTCAGGCTGCTGCAATAAATAATGGGCTGAAGAATGTTTCTGGAGAATACTTGATATGGCCTGATTGTGACGATTTTTTCTCTTTCCCATCTTCAATCTCGACATTTGTAAATTCCTTTTTAAAGTTAGATGATGAATATGGTGTAGTACGTTGTTTTGCAAATGTTTTAGATGAAAAAGATTTGCATACACTCTATGTAAGAAAGCACAATGTTATGAAAGAACGATTTTTTGTAGAGTTCTTTACTTGTGTGGAGTCTATTGCTGGTGCCGGCTTGTATATGGTGCGTATGGATGCATTTGACAGGGTAAACCCTTCACGTGACATATATTCAGAGGAAAAACCTCAAAATTGGCAATTGCTATTGCCAATTTTGTATAGTTATAAAATTTATACCATAAAAAAAACACTACATAACATAGTTGTAAATTCGCATTCTCATTCTAGAGAACAAAAAAAATTTGAAGAACATATCAAAGGCTTTGATGGATATTTGTCAATCTTAATTCATACATTGGATAAGATTCAAATGAGTTCTATAGAGAGAATGAGATTTCAGAAGATATGTTTAATTCGTAATCTTTTAGATAAATTGGATCTTTCTATGGACTTTTATCGAAGAAAAGATGCCATAAATTATGTGAGGGAGTTAAAAAAATACAAGTATCGTTTTTCTTTAGCGAAAAAGATAAAAATTTTAGTTTTAACCATAAGCCCAATGTTGTTTCGTTTTATTATGAAAAAGTACTGGGCGATACTTAAATAATATGATATGTTTGATTCTTTGGTTTCAATAATTGTTCCAATCTATAATAGATATGCAACGATTAGAGTATGTATTGATAGTATTCTTAGTCAAGAATATAAAAATATAGAAATCATATTAGTTGATGATGGAAGTGATGATGGGTCGTCTGTAATTTGCGATGAGTATGAAGCACAAGATGATAGGGTGATAGTTTTTCATCAAGAAAATTTGGGTGTAAGCAATGCTCGCAACCGTGGACTTTTAATGGCCAAGGGAAATTGGGTAACATTTGTAGATTCTGATGATGCAATTTTGCCGAATCATATATCTCAGTTAGTAAAGTCTAAAGGCTTGTTAGAACTGGTAATGGTTAATCGAACTTCTGGTGTTATAAAAAATGGAAATTTCTTGGTTCAAAACGATTGCTGCGGTGGATTGAGTAGCTGTCAATTATTTGGTCGTAATAATATAATTAATTATTTATTCACTACGCATAATCCATACAAGCATGCTTATTATGCAATTTGGGACAAGTTCTTTAGAAAGCAAACACTTGATGATTATCATATCACGTTTAATGAAAACATGTCTTTTGGTGAAGATCAGTTGTTTGTATTGGATTATCTTAGCCATATAAATTCTTTTATGTTTTCTAATGTAGGAACTTATATGCCAACACCATTAGGTAATCATGTGGTTACGAGTGAACACCTTGGCTATAAACTAAGATTGCCAGATGAGTATATGAATTGTTTTTTAATCAATTATCGAAAACTATCGGAATTAGCTAAGGAAACAGAATTAAAAGCAGTAAAGAAATATGCCATCAATTATATTGCAGAACGACCATTACGTAATATTGTATATCGATATTTGCAACTTAGAAATATTAGGAAAATTGGGTTAAAAAAACTATATTTTTTTATAAAAGAGCAAATTTTTCCAATTTATAGTTCTGATGTGCAAGAGTTGGATGCGATAATAGATACAAAAATTCGAAGTGATGTTTCAAAGATAAAACAAAATCATTTATTTAGTGTAATTGTTAAAATTTTGTTTTGTGAAACATATTATTGGCTTAAATTTGGTATAAAAAGAAAATTAAAGAAATTTTTATGATTTTATTGTTAATGTTCCTTTGTATTTGGATGTTCTGGAGCATGATTAATGGCAAGGTTCTTTTACAGAACTTTTCTATAGAAGCAACTCTTCCTTTACGTGGAATCTTGGCTTTGGGAATTATAATCCATCATATTGCCTTATGGGTAGAATTAACTTTAGATGAAGATAGTATAATTGCCCAATTTTGTTCTCTTGGTGCGCCTATAGTTGCTATTTTTTTCTTTTTGTCTGGTTATGGTTTAATGAAAAACCTAATGATTAAAGGATCAGTCTATCTTCAGGGGTTTCTACGGAGACGCTTGTTAAAAATTGTGTTTCCATGGTTGCTGTGTTCTTTTATATATGTCTTAGCAGCGATATTGTTTCTGGGGGGGCATTTTTGTAGTATAAAAAATGATTGGCCATTTTTGCCAAATGCTTGGTTTTGCGTAACTATAACAATCTATTATATAGCCTTTTATTTGGCTGCTAGGTGTGGAAAAGAAAATTATAAAAAAGTATTGTTCGTACTATGGTTATTTTCTGTATTGTATATTTCCTGTTTGACACTATTATGTTTTGAATCTTGGTGGTGGCAAACTGTTTCTGCATTTAATGTTGGTATGACTGTGTGCGTCTTTGAACCCAATATTAGAAAAATTCTTACTAAAAATTATGCTTTAATGACATGCTCTTTGTTTATTATAGCATTGATACTCTCAGTAGTCTTTAGTAACATAGAAAAAACGAAACGTCCTTATTCTATAATATTGTTGGGCTCATTATTAACTTTACTGGTGTATTGTTTGATTTGTGGTTGTAAATTATATTCAAATAGGATTGCCCAATTATTAGGAAGTTTATCGTATGAGATATATTTGGTCCAAGGTGCGGTTATAACACTTGTTTATGGTAAAGCATATACCTATATATCTAATTGGTGGATTTTTATGGCTCTTTTAGTGCTATTGTTTATCTTCATTTTTGCAATCGTTTTGAAAAAGGTGGATAGGATAGTTACTGAAAAGTTAGTCTCGAAGGTTATAAGTGGTATTCGAGGCATAGTTTATAAGTAATTTATTAAAAAAATACAGTTGTTTATGGCAAAAAATATCTTTATAATGTTAGGCAACGGCTTTTCTATAGATTTGATGAATCAGTTGAAAATGTCTGACAAGATAAATCTGTCAAACTTGTTTGCTGCTGGTTCTGATGTTCCATGGCCAGCTACTGATAGCCCTGGATTCTTATCTTTTCAAAATTGTCCAAATCTATGGACATTGGGCGCAAGACCATATCTGAATGGAGAGGATAGTTTAAGAATAATAGAGGATGTTATTACTTGTGCTAATATATTGCCCCAAAGAACAGAGATAAAAGACAAAATATATATACGAGCTTATAATGAATTGGAACAATATTTGATGTCTTTATTTGTTCATTATACAGGAAAGGTGAAACTTAGAAAGGACAAAATCAATAATTGGGGATGGGTTAAGTTTCTGCGTTCTTTGGCTTCAAACAAAGATGTTAAAACTGTAAATATCGTATCGTTTAATTATGATGTTTGGCTTGAACTTATTTTGGAATTATATGGAATACCTTTTAGCATAGCTGGTCTATCAGAAAAGAAAGAAAAATTCCATATATTTAAACCGCATGGCTCTATAGCTTTTCATTCTACCAAAAGGGATAAGGAAGCTTATAGTATTCAATATCGCGATTCTTTTGATAATCATCCTCTTAAAGATTTCAAATATGACAATAAAAACTTGGATTGTTTGAATCTTGTTAATGCTATTATACCTCCAGCTGGGGATTCTACAAGGCTGAGTCAAATGTGGTCATCTGAATTGAGAAACCAAATAAAAATGGCGGCAACTTCTTTGGGAAAAGATGATAGTGTGGTAATTTGTGGATTGTCTTATTGGCATGTTGACAGAAAAGAAATAGATACTTACCTGTCTGCCATTTCCCCAGAAATAGAGAATCTTATAATGATAAACCCTAATCCACCAGAAGTGCTGAATGCTGTATTAATGACATTATTTAATCAGTATATTGTTATTCCTGATTCTAAAAATTTGATAAAGTATGAAAAGATTTAAGCGACATGAAACTTCTTTTACAATAGCTACGCTATGGGAGTTTAAAAGTTTGGGTAAGATAAATTTAAATCCAAAATATCAAAGAAGTTCAAATGTATGGAATATAGAAAAACAATCATTTCTAATTGATTCCGTTGTGAAGAACTTTCCGATTCCTCCAGTTTTCTTGCATGAATTTATTGATCAAAAAACTGGTAAGACAAAGTATGATGTAATAGATGGAAAACAAAGATTAACTTCAATATTTAAGTTTATAGAAGGCAACTTAGCCCTTCCTTCAGACTGCTCTGAGGATGGGTATTGTACAGATGATATAAATGCTACGACGTTTAGAGATTGGTCAACCAAACATTTAGATGACGTTAAGCGTGAGTTTTGGCAGTATCAGATAAACATTGTTTTTATTGATTCGGAAGAAGAAGAAACGATCAATGATGTCTTTGATCGTTTAAATAGAAATGGAGAACCACTGTCTGCGCAGGAATTCAGAAATGCCATGTATAGTAGATATGACTTATACAAAGTGTTGGCTTCTTTGCCGAAAATTCATCCATTTGATAAAATACTTACAAGATTAGATGCTAATCGTTTTGAAGACATTGAGTTTTGCTCTGAACTGTTCTTTTCTATTGTAGAGGGTAAGGTGGTTGATAGTAATCGAAAGCAGCTTGATGACTTGTATAAAAAGTATTTTATAGATAATCCTTTGAGTCAAGAGGTTTGGAATGAATATGTTGATAAATTTACAGGTACAGCTTTAGTCTTGAATGAGTTGATTGGAAATATGCAGATGTATTATAAAAATAGCGTTTCGCATATTTATGCTATGTGGATGGCTTCGTATGAGTTGTATTCAGAAAAGGAAGATGGTAAAAAATACGAAAAAGCCTTTTGTACTTTCTATTCAAAAGTGAAGGACAAGGATGAAAATGTTTTTATTCAACGTTATATTCAGTCCATGCAACAATCTACTAAATCTATGGCTTCTCGTAAGAATAGATGCAATGCCTTGCTTGATTACTTAAAGCAAGGGTTTGATACACGTATTACAAAAGTAGATTAATTTTAATAATAGTGAGAATTTCTATTATTATTCCGCTTTATAACGCTTCATCTTATTTGCATCATAGCTTAGATACTCTTCTCTCTCAATCTTTCCAAGACATAGAAATCATCTTGGTGGATGATGGAAGTACGGATGAGTCTCCTGCTATATGTGATGAGTATGCAAGGAAAGATAGGCGGATAAAGGTATTTCATGAGGCGCATTCTGGTGTGGCTCATTCTCGTCAGGTAGGTCTGGATCATGCAATTGGTGAGTATATCCTATATGTCGATGTCGATGACCAAGTGCAGCCTGACATGATTTCTGAGATGTATCAACAGGCAGAAGCCCAACAGGCTGATATGGTGTTTTGCGATTATAGAGAGTTGACACATCATGGGGAAGTTTATCATGCTCAGAAACCTACAGCTCTTGATGGTGTGACCATCCTTGATGACATCTTGAATGGTAGACTTTATGGCGCTTTATGGAATAAGATGATGCGTAGGGAATGGCTTATGAAAACTAAGGCTTCATTTCCCCAAGAACTGACAATGAGAGAAGACCTGATTTTTTTAAGTCAGTGCCTTCCTTATGCTCAAAAGATAGCTTATATAGCTAAAGCCTATTATGGTTATGAACGCAGAAATACATCTGCATTGACAAATAATTATTTGAATGAATCGCCAAGCTATTATAATCAGGAAAGCCTGTGGGTGAGTCTTATTCTAAAGAATAAATCTCTCTCAAATAGTATTCGTTTGCAATTGGAGCGTTATTATTTTAAACTTTCATACATTACTTTATTAAAAGGATTGTTTGATAAACAATTATGGAACGAAAGATTCAAGTCGCATGAGAATTTATTGGATTATGGTTCAGGTTTTAGAAAAACTATAGTAAGTTTTGCATTCTGTGGTCATTTTCGTATAGCTCAATTCATGCGTTCCATTATCTCAAAAATCAAATCATGAAGATAGGAATATTAACTCAGCATTTCTTGCTGAACTATGGGGGGATTATTCAGAATTATGCCCTCCAACAGGTACTTATGAAGTTAGGACATGAACCCCTGACTTTTGAACATGATACTTGTTACAGCCGTACACGATGGTTTTTACGAACAATAAAGCATATACTGAGGACTCGATCTTTTAGAAATCTTCCTGTATATCCTATTTACAATGGACGCATCGGTAACAAGAATTTTATCAAGTTTGTACTTAAAAATATCAAGTCGGTTCCTGTCAAGGACTTTACTCCATTTCTGACCACGCAATATGGCATAGATGCCTATGTCGTGGGAAGCGACCAGGTGTGGCGTCCTGCTTTCAATCTTGGCCCTCGATTGGGTAATATGTTCTTAGACTTTGCTGATGATAAGGTGAAGAAGCTTTCGTATGCTGCATCTTTTGGGTGTAAGGAATGGGAATATACTAAAGAACAGGAAAAAGCATGTTCAAAGCTTGCCAGGCGGTTTGATGCAATATCTGTACGTGAGGCATCTGCTGTAGATTTGTGTAAGAATCACTTTGGGGTTGATGCTTCTTTGGTACTTGATCCTACATTGCTGTTGAACAAGGAAGATTATGAAAAAGTATGTAATAATATTCCGAAAAAAGAGAAGCATATTTTTGTTTATTCCTTGGTCGTTGGCGAGAGTGTGATGACTGTAGCATCCAAAGTATCAGAGGCTAAAGGCTTGCCGATTGTAGTGAAAGAAGCTGGAGGAAAAGTAAAGAAAGAAGATACTATTGAAGATTGGTTTGCTGAATTCCGTGACGCAGAATATGTCGTTACCGATTCATTTCATGGTATGGTCTTTTCTATTATCTTTAATAAGCCATTCTCTATTGTTATGAATCCGAGTGGAGGCAATGACAGGTATATTTCTCTTTTATCTCAGTTAGGTTTAATGGATAGAATCATCAAGGATAATCAGATTTCGAGCTTGGAATCCATAAATTGGGATGGAGTCAACAAAAAGTTGGAAGTTCTAAGACTTGAAAGCATGAATTTCTTGAAAGTCAATTTTAATCAAACGCATGAAGAATAATCCTTTGATTTCAGTCGTGATACCCTTATATAATAAGGAGGAGACAATAGAGCAATCTTTGAATAGCGTTTTGCTGCAAAAAGGTTGTGAGTTTGAGGTTGTAGTGGTAGATGATGGATCTACAGACAACAGTGTAGAACAAGTTAAAAAGATAAATAATCCAAAGATAAAGTTGGTTAGTCAACCTAACGGAGGTCCTGGAGCTGCTCGTAATACTGGGGCACAAGCTGCAAATGGTGATTGGCTTGTATTTCTTGATGCTGATGATGAACTATTGCCAGATGCATTGAAGGGTTTTGCTGATGCCATATTAGCTCATCCTGATGTGGATATATTTGATGCCAATAAATATATCTTAGTGGGTTCCAATAAAACCTTGGCATATCATCCATTAAAAGGATATGTCAAGAACCCTTTGAAAGAGTGTTTCTTCAGCAGAATCCTACCCGGTAACGGAAGCTCTGCTTTTCGAAGAAGTTTCTTTTTAGAGCACCCATACAATGCAATTATACGTAGATTTGAGGATGCAGAAATGTTGATAAGACAGTTGTCCTGCGCAAAGGTATATTCTTTATCTTTTCCTACTTTGCTTTTTAATAGAAATTTTGCAGAAGCAAGTCATCCTCGCAAAAATGTAATGGAGGATTATTTCGCTTATTTGGATTTCTCGAAAGAGGGCTTCTGGCGTAAAATGTGTGTGTATCGTACTTTCTTGGAGGAACGAGTGCTTTATCCAGAATATGGTAAGAAACACTATGCCAAAATGTATAAGCGATATGATTGGCTGATCATGTATAAACTTTTAAATTGGATTGCTAAATTCTTAAAGAAATAATTATATGAGAGTTTTATGGATAGGAGGCTCGGGGCTTTATGTACCGAGTCAACAAGGAAGAAGTGGCTATAATGGGGGAGGATGGGTTGCATCAGTTCAGAAAGAGTTAATGCAGCATGACAATATTACTTTGGGAATCTCTTTTTGCAAAGATGGTGAACCCACCAAAGTGGTTCAAGATGGAGTGACTTACTATCCTGTACCGAATCACTCAAAGTCTAAAAAGGATAAAATAATTGATTTGTGGAAAATTCATGATGTTACTCGTGATGAAATACTTTGGCCATATTATGAGGAAAAGTTTAAAAAGGTGATTGATGACTTCAAGCCAGATGTCATCCACATCTTTGGTTCGGAGTTGTATCAAGGACTGGCTGCAATGGTAACTGGTGACATCCCTACAGTACTTCACATCCAGGGGCTTCTCTCTCTCTCTATATATATATTCCTCCCTCCAGGCATTTCGGCATGGCAGTTTTATATGAGTGGCAAGGGACTGAAGGGAAAGTATCATAATTATCAGTATCTTGCCTATTGGTATCGCAGTGTGCATCGTGAGAAGGCAATATTGAGGGCTGTGCCTCATGTGATTGGTCGCACAGATTGGGACAGACAAGCCTTGGCTGTGTTAAATCCAAAAGCAACATATCATTATGGCGGAGAGATCCTTCGTGATGTCTTCTATGAGAAGAAAGACCGCCAAATGTCCAAAGACCGCCCTGTTATCACTACGACTATATCATTCCCGACCTATAAGGGATATGATGTCATCTTGAAGGTGGCGAACATCTTGAAGAATGAAGTGGGATTGGATTTCGAGTGGAATGTCTATGGTAATGTACAGCCTGAGTTTATGGAGAAACATACAGGTTTGAAGCATGAAAATTTGAATATAAATCTTAAAGGTGTTGCTTCAGCTGAGGTTTTACGAGATTCATTGCTTAAAAGTACATTGTATTTTCATTCTTCATACGTAGAAAATAGTCCCAATTCGGTGGGTGAGGCTCAGCTTGTCGGCATTCCTGTGGTGGCAAGTAGAGTGGGTGGCATTGATTCCATGGTCGAGCACGGCAAGACTGGCTTCCTTTATCCTGTCACCGATCCTTATATGGCTGCTTACTATATTGGCAGAATGATTGAGGATGAGGAGGAGAATGTGAAGATTGGTAAGCAAGCGAGAGAAGTGGCAAAGGTAAGACATGATAAGGGGAAGATTGTGGAAGAGTTGTTGAAGACGTATCAAGAGATTATAGAAACTATATAAATTCAACAAAGGCTATGGCAAAAACTACAAATTCTAGTATTAGAATGTTGAAAGCTAGACATGGTGATGCTTTTATCCTAGATTTGTGGAAAGGCGAAAATCATGGTTGTATTGTCGTTGATGGAGGCCCTTCTATCTGTGGAAATACAATGGTAAAAGAACTTTTGCAGCTAGAGCATATAGACTTAATGGTTCTTACGCATTTTGATGATGATCATATTGGAGGTATTTTAAAGTATGTGCAATTTGCTTGTGAGGATTGTGCTTCTTGGAAAGTAGATGAATTATGGGTCAACAATAGTCAAGATTATCCAATTAGCATTACTTCAAAACTCTCTTATTCGCAAGCATTGCGGTTGTCTGATGCACTGGAAAAAATAGCAGAGGTTAATAATAATCTTCTGTGGAAGCCTTATATTAGTGAAGGAGTGATAAAGGAATACCCTTATGCCAAAATTACCGTTTTAAGTCCTCCTCTTGTCTATCAGAATGCAGTTATTAAAAAGTTAGAGGAAATCAGAATACCATTGTGCTATGGTGAAGAGGAAAAGAAGGATACCTTTTCTGTTCCTTTAGATAGTCTTGTCAGTTATAACTTACCAGAGCCGAATTTAGATAAACCTAGTGATTTGGCAAATGCTACATCTTTGGCATTTTTGATAGAGGCTGACGACTTCGCAATACTTATGTTAGGTGATAGTTTCCCAAATAACGTAGAGCGTTATCTTCGTTCTTTAGCTTATTCAGAAGAAAATAAATTAGTTGTTGATTATGTAAAAGTATCGCATCATGGAAGTGTACATAATAGTAGTGGCTCTTTATATGATATAATTGATTGTGATAACTATTTAATCAGCACGGATAGTGGTAGAGGTTATCATCATCCTGATCGTGAGGCAATTGCAACAATCGTTTGTCACAAACAGAGAAATTTTGATAGAAAGGTACATATCTTTCTGAACTATCCTGATTATAAGTACCATAGTGGCAATAAAGGTTATGCCAAACAAGGAGAAGAAGAAAAATATAATTTTGAAATACACTATAATTCGGAGAAATTGCCATGTTGAATAGAACGATTATTAATGGACGTGATGTGAAGCGAGTATCTGTATCTGTCAATTCTTTAGATGGAATACCGTTGGGGTCAGGAATTGGGGCTTGTATCGAAGGGCAGTACTATGTGTTGACAGCTGCGCATTGTCTTAAGAATACAGAAGGCATTTTGTTTAAAGTTTCACAAATATGTCTTAAAGGAGGTATAAACAACCTTTGGGAAAAAAGTAGGGTTGTCAATGTAAAAGTTAATGAAGAATTAGATAGTGCTGTATTAGAGGTCGTTTTCGATAAAGATATACCAGAAAAGGACTATGAAACATTGTCTAGAATTAATATATTAGAAGATAATATTGATTGTGATTTTATACTAAGTGGATATATAGGTAATAGTCTAAAAACATATAAGGTGAGATCTTGTTCTGAAGAAAATTTTGAAATTCGGGTTCAATATACTGGTGCGGAGATTGCTAATATCTGCACAGTTGATAAATATTTCAAAGGATTGTCAGGTTCAGGCATATTTTGTTCGTATGATAATAAATTGTTTGTATATGCCTACCTTTGCGAATTGGGGAAAAATTGTGGCGAAAATAATGAACTGATTTGTCATAAAGCTTCTTGTTTCTTGGACTTGATTCCAGAACTTCCCATTTTGCATTTGGATGAAAAGACTATAGAAAGTCCTGTTACAGTCAAAGACATAAAACCTTTTTTTGTTTCAGTAGAGGAATCTTTATTACGTTATGAAGAGTTTGCAAAATATCCTTTTGTAACTGCGAGTAAACTCGATGAAATCATAAATGCTCTCAGAGATGAAGATGACGAAAAGCCAATTATGCTTACTGCTTTGTCTGGAATGGGGAAAACTCGTTTGCTTTATGAGGCATTCAAGAATCAATATGACTTGAACAACTGTTACTTTGTGAAATACTATGATTCTGATGAGGGCATTTACAAAGAAGCTGACTCCATATTGCGAAATAAAATAGAAGAGTTAGGCGTTTTGATAATTGACGATTGTCCACAGGATCTCTTTGAGGAAATATGTAAATGTAGAAATCGGTATGATAGTCAGTTTAGAATTATCGCAACAAACCATGATTATTTTGACATAAATGATGATCCAAAATGGAAGGTTTTGCGTCTCCAAGCCAAGGATATCAAAATGGAAATTGATGCTTTTATCGAAGAACAGTTGCAATCGAATGAATCAAATAAAGCTGATGTAGAGGAGATTAAGCGTATTGCTGAAGGTTTCCCACAAATGGCAATAGACTTAATTAAGGCATATCGAGATGGGAAAAATCCAGAAGTACAATTAGTAGATGGATTGATGGCTAAGATCCTAAAGTTTGATAAAAGGCATGAGGATGAGCAAGAAATTGTAATGGAAGCTCTGTCTTTATGCCAGCCTACCCCTTATATGGGGACTCATCACGATGCATTTAAGTATTTGATAAGTAGCAACGTATTTACTCGTCTTTATGGAAAGACATATGATGAAAGGTGTGATATATGTAATCGTTTGGTAAAGAAGTATAAGGGCACACTCATTGAAGTACAAGGTGACTGGCTTATGGTTAGACCTTTTCCTTTAGCGGTGTATTTGACAAAGAAGTGGTTTGATTATTGCGATACAGAACGATTTGGAAAATTGCTAGAAGATATAAAGACATGCCCAGAAAATATCCAAATATTACTGAGTGATGGCTTCTGTAGGCACATAGAGCAGATGCATGGAAATAAATCAGCATTTGAACTTGTTGCAAAGCTTGTCGAGAAGGATGAAAATGCCCCTTTTTTCCACGAGGAAGTTCTGTGTTCTGGCTTGGGTTCTAAGTTCTTTCTCTCATTGGCAAGTGTGAACCCAGCTGCCGTTGCTTCTTGTATCAACCATCTGGTTTATTCAAAAGATATAGAATGGTTAGTAGAGCATTTGGATGGGAAAGCTCGTATGAATATAGTGTGGGCGTTGGAAAAAATGTGCTTTGCTACAGAAAGCTTTCGTGACGCCATTCTTGCATTGGCAAGACTTTCTGTTGCTGAAAATGAAACTTTTTTTAGCAATAATTCTATTGGGCAATTACAACAACTTTTTCATATTTATTTGGCAGGTACAGAAGTAAACCTTTCAGAACGTGTCTGGGCATTGAGAAAACTTGTTGGCTTGGGCGAAGAGTATAGGGAGGTAACATTGAAATGCATTGCTCGGGCATTCGATAATGGTAGTATGACTCGAACTATGGGTGCAGAAAAATTCGGAACTGTAAGCAAAAAAGACTATATGCCAAAGACGTATCGTGAGATTTTCGATTATTGGTATGCACTTAGGGATTTGCTGTTGGAGATTGTTAATAGTAATAATCCGCATTTGTCTTCAGTTATGAAGATTGTGGAGGAACATACCCCAACTTGGTTGTACGACAAAAACTTTAAAGTATATTTCCCTCTTTTGGAATGTATCTCAAAAAAAGTTGATTATCATTGGGAATCTATGTATCAAGTTCTCAACAATGAAAGGGAAGAAGTTCTTTCTTCCTTTTCTGGTGATGAGTTGGAAGAATTTAAATCTTGGATTTTACGATTGAGACCATCTCATTTTATAACAGATTTGCTTGATGTAAATAGAACGCTATGGAAATCGCATAATTTGAAAAACGAAGAGTTTTGGAATTATGCATTAGAATTATATGCACCACTAGCATCTAAGTTTATAGAAAAAGATATATATAAAGATGTAAGAGAAGTATCTTTGATTCTGGAGAATAAAGATTTTGCTAGTAGGGCTTTCATGGAAAATTTACGCAAGATAATGAATGATGAACAGCTGCGAGAGTTCCTTCAATACGTTTTAACTATAGTCTTAAATAATGATGACAATTATTATAGCCCTGTTTTGCAAGGTATTTGTATTGAGTTCTATGAAAGAAAATCTTGTCAAGACTTATTGGATGAACTCTATGCCAAAGGTAAGTATCATTTGTATATTAAATTATTGGCAGGTTGTGAAGGTGAAGACTTAAAACAATTTGAAAAACTCAAATATTCTATTACTAATGGTTCTTTGCCATCATCATCATTGGAAATATATCTGTGTTTTGTCCAAAACTTATCTTCTGATGCTTTTGTAAAATTGATTAATAGTATTGCAAGTTTTTCAACTAATGTTAATATATTATTGGACTTTGTAATTAGAAAGAAGTATTGGTATGAGGATGTGCTTAAAGACTCTCTTCTTCCTTTACTGAAATCATTGACATTAAAGTATGAAATTGATGAGCAAGTAAATCATGATGATTATATTCAATTTGTCATTTCTTTATTAGAATGGGAGCATGATACAGAATATGCAAAGCAAGTTAATTTGAAGTTTATAGATTTATACAATAAAGTACATTCGCATAATTTTCATGATGGCTTATATTCTTGTTTGGTAAAATTATATCTTGACGACATTTGGGATGATCTGAAGAGGGCTTTAATGGATGATGATAAATTCATGTTCTATTTTCATGTTCGTGACGAGCTGGGTTCTGGTACAGGATTTGGCAAAGGAGCTTTGTTTAAACTTCCGGATAGTGAACAACGGATGAGAAAGTTTTGTATGGATTTTCCAAACAAGGCTCCAAGGCGAGTTGCCTCTATGGCACCATGTTTTGACTATGAGGAGATAGATGGAAACAAAATCTTGAAGGGTTTCAGTTCATACTTCTTGTGGTTGATGGAAAAATTTGGTACTGATGAAGAAGTGTTGAGTAGTATCCATTCTAATCTTGGAAGTTTCTTTTGGGGTGGAAGTATGGTTCCGTATTACGAGAGAAACATATTCTGTTTTCAAAAAGTCCTTGATAATGAGAATATGCCAGAATGTGTAAAAAAATGGGCTTCCAAATCCATAGGTGGATATGAAAAAGCACTGAAACTGGAAAAAGACCAAGAGGACTATATGTGGTTAAAATATAACTACAAGCCATAGCAATTAAAGTTTCTTATTTTTTTATGATACGTTTTATATCTAAAATTTTAAATCTCCCAACTGCATTGCGCACCAAGTTTTATCCCTCTATCAATCGTATGATTTTGAGAACTTATGGCGCAGTGTTGGGAAAGAATATCCAAATTCCAGGTAAGGTGCATTGGCTAATTCGGGGGCCAAGGTTCGTGTTGGTGACAACTTGTATTTTTCCTCAGGTGATGCCGTAAATCCGATAGGTAGCAACTTGCAAGGAGCTATCTATGTGGAAAGTGGGGCTTCGTTGACGATAGGAAATGATGTGGGTGTGAGTAGTACAAGAATGTGGATACATGATAGCATCAAGATTGGTAATCATGTGAAGATTGGTGGTTGTGTCCTGATGACTGATACGGATGCCTATCCAATAGACTTCATGGCACGTCGTTCTTCCCATGAGGGAACCAAATCGGCTCCGATTGTAATTGAGGATGACGTTTGGATAGGTGCTCATTGTATTATCCTTAAAGGGGTTACCATTGGAGCAAGAAGCATCATTGGTGCTGGAAGTGTCGTGATAAAAAGTATTCCAGCAGATTGCGTGGCTGCAGGTAATCCATGTAGAGTGATAAAGAAATTTTAATGTTTAATAAAAAAATGATTTATGGATAAAGTATTGGCTTCTTATGCCGTTTTAGATTTCTTTTCAGATAAGAAAAGTGATATTATTGATGTTTATGTCCCATTGATGGTTAGAACAATTTGTCAGAATAATCTTGATAAATTTGATAGAGATGTTGCTCATGATTATTTTGTTAAAGAGTATGGGCTGACTTCTATAACAAAAGGTGCTATAGATAGCATATTGAATAGAATGTGCAACCAAAAGCTATTGACACGCAGCAATGGTGAATTCCTTGTAGATAATACACAATTAGCGAATGTAAAAGTATGGAATGATAATGCACAAATTGAATCTTCTTTTGATAATTTAATCGTTTTGATTCAGCAGTTTGCAAAAACTGAATTCGCATTAGACATCAACGAAACTGATATTGAAAACGGACTTTTTGATTTTCTTGATGGATATAATCAGGATATTGTTCTTGACTTTGGACAATTTAATGCAAAACTAATGCAATTAAAAGGTCGAAAAGTAAACTTGAAATATATAATTTCAAAGTTTATCGTGGATGCTAATAAACAAGGTGTTAATTTAGATGTCTTAGTGAGAATTGCTAAAGGTCATTTGTTGTCACAAACGATATCTTTGGATAATTTAGCTTCATTCTCTGGAAAAATGAAGAATGTAAAAGTTGCATTGGATACTCCTATTTTATATAATTTGTTGGGGTTGAATAATAGCTCTGCTTTAGATTTGTCTGTAGAATTAATGAAGCTGCTAAAAGAACAAGATGTTTCTTTTTGTATGTTTCGACATAATTATGATGAGGCTATTAATACATTGCAAGATGCAGCTACTCGCTTAAGAAATAATGATTATGATCTTTCTAAAAGTTCTCGTGTCTTAATTTATGCAGTTACTAATCATTTGAATGCTAATTTTCTACAAATGAAAATTTCGGAAGTAGAACATCTATTTGAGAATTGGGATATTGTTCTCGAAGATGCTCCAAATAGCCAAGTTGATTATATGGAGATAGATGAATATCAGCTTGGGAAGAATATAGAAGAAATATATAAGCAGCATGGTAATGGGCATCTGCCAAAGTATGTCGAGGAACTTATAGAAATCGATGTAAAATCATTGGTTTATATATTTCGTCTAAGAGGTAATTCGATTGCTACGTCTTTGAAAAATTGTAAGGCGATTTTGCTTACGAATAATAAAGCTATCGCATGTGCTTCTGCTGATGAAGATTTAAGTTTGGTCAAACATATGGTTCCTGTTTGTATGACAGATGTGTTTTTATCGACCATACTTTGGATATGCTTTCCAAAGAGAAATGACGTACTAAACAAGAAACTATTGTTAAGTTTGTGTGCTAGTAATATTAATATCGATAATGCATTGCTTAGTCGATATTATAATAGAATAAAAGAAATGTATCGAGATGGTGTTTTAACATCAGGGCAAGTATCGGAACTAACCATGAAAAACGCAGCGATTAATTTGTTGGAAAAGAAAACAATGAATAGTGTGGAACTATTTACCGATATGACACCAATGGAAATCTTGCAAGATATGGAAAACGTTCAAAAAAGACAAGTCAAAAAATATGAGCAAGATGAATTGAAAAGAGATGAACAATATAGAAAAATAGCCATGGTAATTGCTAATATTTTATATTGGATTGTTTGGACCATTTTGTTTGGTCTATTTTTGATAAAAGGAGTCTGGGGCGTATATACCACAGGAGTTAACTGGCTAGACCTGCCACTTTGTATTATCGGTCTGTTTCTCAGTGTGTGGGGAATTTTAAATTGGGGTGGTTTTATTCCGAGCCGTTTAGAGATACAAACTTATTTTTCTTCAAAGATATATAAATATATAAAAGAAAAAATTGAGGGACTTCCATAAAGTAAATACGATTACTGTTAAATGGCTAATTATTAATCAGCTAAATATGTTATAATGTCAAAGATAGTAAGAGCAGTTCCACCTTATATATATAAAGGTGTAAGCAATTTCAAATATTATCCTTATAAGGCATGGGCAGAATTAGGTGGTAATGTGACGAAAAGTCATTATATGCCTAAGTGCTTCCATGGTTTTATCTACAAATTCCTGTTTCCATCATGGTTTAAGTTTGGAAAAGAGGCGAGATTGAGATTTGTTTCTGGATATAGTATCCAGTTTGATACATTTCCTGATTATGCATTCTATGAGGTGATTCCTCTTATTTGGGATTGTTGGCCAAAGCAGGTGGAGAGTGTTGCTGCGTTTTTCCGTAAGCATCAGGTAAAAACAGCGATATTTACTTCTTCTCAAACTGCTGATGTGTTTAGGGATTTATTTCCCAAAATGAATATCCAGACAATAACGGAAGGAATTAAAATAGATTTGTATTCTCCTGGGAATGTATTATCTGATAGAAAAATAGATATTCTTGAGATAGGACGTAAGGATGGTAATTTCTTTAAGACTCCTCTTCCTGAGGGTATCAATCATATTAAGACAGGAAACTTTGCACGGACTTTCCAAAGTGACGAGGAGTTTAGAGCAGCACTTGCTGATACTAAAGTGACAGTTACTGTGCCCAGATGTGATGTAGACAAGAAGACTGCTGGTAACATAGAAACGCTGACTCAAAGGTATTGGGAATGTATGTTGTCTCGTATTGTGATGGTAGGCCGTGCACCGAAAGAACTCATCAATTTGATCGGTTACAATCCTGTCATTGATTGGGATGGGAATGATGCTTCTCCTTTGGTTTCAGATATTTTAGAGAATATCGGGAAATATCAGGATCTGGTCAATCGTAATTACGAAACTGCTAAGAAAATGGCATCCTGGGAGATGAGAATGAAAGATATAATGATATATTTAAAAAATAAAGGATATAGCGTATGATACGGGTGTTTCAGAAAGTAGCTCATGTTATTCAGTTGATGTGTTCTACAACATATAACCATTGGATTTGGTTTATTCGTGATATCAAATATGGAATGATATGCCGTAATCGGGATGATTTGGAAAACCGCCTGTTAGTGGGCGGACATATCATCGAAAAGGGCATTACAATGCCTAACAGAAGATATGGCTTTGGTATAGGTGTTGTGAGGTTGATTCAATCTATGTGCGACAAATATATGGCAAAGTATGGTTCGAATAAAGAACAATTGCAATTTGCTATAGATGACCTTCGTGAATACCTGCAAATCCATCAAGATAACGGCTATGAACTGCCTGCTGATATGGTAGCGAAAATAGAGAGGACAATCGATATGGGGGGGGCAAAGTTCTCTTGGCGAAGTTGATTGTTTAGAGTTAAACAAAGAAGAATTATTCAAACAAACTTCGGATTTCAAGGAATTTGCACATAGTCGCCATACTTGCCGCTGGTACAGTGGAGAGCCTGTAGATAAGGAACTTATTTCTAAGGCAATAGATTTAGCACGAACATCACCTTCTGCTTGTAACAGGCAAAGTATTAAGGTGTATGCTGTCTCTGGGGAGAAGAAAGATGCGGTAATAGGTCTACAGAATGGTAATAGAGGCTTTGGTGAGGATATCGGCCAAATGTTGGTTGTTACATCCAACCAAATAGATTGGGATGCAGATTTTAGGACCTCAGCCTATTTGGATGGTGGTATTTTTACCATGAATCTCCTTTATGCATTGCATTACTATCATATCTGTGCTTGTACCCTGAATGCCCATCTGTCTATAAAGAAGCAGAAAAAACTAAGGGAAATTACTGGTATGAAAGCTTCCGAGATACCTGTATGCTTTATCGGTATCGGCATGCCTACAGAGAAAATGAGAATTGCCAAGAGCAGACGATTGTCCATAGAGCAAGTGTTACATTTTGTAGATTAAAAGTTTATCTCTCTTTTAACCTGATATCTTATTCTTTTGAAATCCAAGTGAAATGGAAAGCTTGGATATGAAATTATATACGAATATCAAGTCTTATTCAGTTACATGGCTGGCAAATACATACGATCAAAGTAGTTCGCAAGGTATCATTGCTAATTACTATCTTCCTGAGACAATGGAAGAAATGACAGAGTTGTGTAGAGACTTATATGACAGGAAAGAAAAATTTTATGTAGTAGGAAGTACCTCAAACATCTATATCCGTCCGAATACCAACATTGAGCATCTGATTTCTGTGAAATTGCTTCATCAATTTTATGTAGAAGATGATTTCATGTATTGCGAATGTGGTGCAAGTGTGAAACAGATTGTGCGAAAAATGATAAAGGATGGAATGAAAGGGTACTCTTGTATGATTGACTTGCCGGGTACGGTTGGAGGTGCCATCTATGGCAATGCCAGTGTCTCTACAGATAGTATTGTTCAGCAGCTCGTAGATGTGAAAATATTGCTGAGGGATGGTAGTGTGAGAACTTTTTCTCCTGATGAATTAAAATTCTCTTTCCGTTCCTCTTCTTTAAAAAGAAAAGAGTGGGATGGTATCATCCTGTCATGTCGCTTGAAAAGAATAAAGGGAGATCAAAAGAAGATAGAGGATGAGGCGCAGATGGCTCATGCATGGAGAAAGGTCAACCAGCCTGGAGCTGCAAGAAATTTAGGAACCACTTCCTTGTTGTCTATAGCTGACAGAACATTGTTAGGAATGGCATTGCGTTGTCTGGCCAGTCTTGTAGGATTGTTTGTTCCTTCAAAGAAACGAAATGATGTTAAAACAAAATTAATCATGGCGTTGTTGGGTAAGCCAGGGTTGGCAAAATATCTTTTCGGTCTTAATCGCTATATGTGGTTGGATTCTGCTGCCCATCTATGTTTTGATGATTATGTAGATGTCATCAATCAATTATATGTTAAACCAAGATTAGAAATAGAAGTTTGGTAATTATGAAAATAGGAATAGTAACCTATCATCGTGCGTTGAATTATGGAGCTGTATTGCAGTGTATGTCTCTGTATTCGGCTCTGAAAAGATTAGGGCATGATGTCGAAGTTGTCGATTATCGTCCAGAGGCGATAGAGGCATACAGAATGTATTTCAGATGGAAAGATTTTAAGAAATGCAGGAGTATCGTAGCTAAGTTGCGCTATTTATTTTCCTGCATGACTCTGATAGCTTCGAGATTTAAAACCGTCCGTAAGTTTAATAGCTTTCTAAAGAATAACATCCAACAGTCTTCTGTTGTTTCTTCTGTGAATGATGCACCTAAGTATTATGACGTAGTTTTCTTTGGCAGTGACCAGATTTGGAATCCTGCAATTAATGAGGGTGTAGATCAAATTTATCTTGGTCAGATGCCAAAGGGACATGCTAAGTTTTATACTTATGCGGTGAGTATGGGACGTCTGGATTTATTCCAGGGTAAAGTGGAAGAGGAATATCGTAAGTATATATCTTCTTTTGATGGACTATCTGTGAGAGAAACGACTATGCAGGCTTTTCTCAAAGAGAAGTTGGGTAGAGACTCAGAGGTGGTTTGTGATCCTTCTTTGCTGATTACCAAGGAGGAGTGCGAGGCTATGGCTGTAAAGCCAAAGAATGAGGGGTATGTACTCTTATTTATCCTTGATGGAAATCCTGATGCATTAGGATTTGCTAATAGAATAGCCAACCAATTGGGTAAGAAAGTAATTCGCATAGGCGCTGTACAGAATCCATTCCATCGCTACCATTGTGAAGTACGTGCAGAGTTGTCTCCTGCTGAGTTCCTTGGTTATATTCAGTATGCAGATTGTATCGTCACCAATTCTTTCCATGCAACATCTTTCTCTCTTATCATGCAGAAGAACTTCTATACCATATTGAGAAAGAATAATAATGACCGGGCTAAAACCATCCTGGGTGTTGCTGGGTTAGAAAACAGACTGGCAGATGCTAAGGCTCATGTAAAATTCAAAGAAATCAATTATCAGGGAGTTAGGGAAAGACTTGAAAGATATAAGGAGAGTTCTATGGAATGGATTCAAAAATGTCTTGATGCTGAAATGGCTGATGGTGGAATTGAGTGACCTATTATCAAGTGTGTTAATTTTAAATAGTGAGATTCCCTTGGCGAATTCGAAAAAAAGTCGTAGCTTTGCAATCGAAGAGAGGAATATGTAGAATTTATATCGTTAAAGAAAATGGAACAAGTCTTAAAAGTAGCATCTTATATATGTCAACGCTATTTAGCTGCTTTTGGGCATCGCATTGATGAAATGAAGCTTCATAAGTTGCTTTATTTCACTCAGCGTGAATGTATTGTCCAAAAGGGTGAGCCTATGTTTGATGAAAAGTTTAAGGCTTGGAGATATGGCCCGGTTATCTTAGCCATTCGTCAACACTACAAAGATGATACATTGGATGTTGGGCTAAGTGACGAGGCTATAGCAAAATATAAAATGGTATTTGATAAGGTGTTTGAACATTATGCTCGTAAGAGTTCCTGGAGTTTGAGTACACTGAGTCATGGCGAACTTTCTTGGCAAAAGGCACGTAAGGGGCTTTTGCCACAAGATGCTTGCGATGTAGATATGCAAGTTTTAGACATATATAAAGATGCAGAAAGAATTAAAATAAGGCGCTTCCTTCTTTCTAAATATAAAGATTTTCAAAAAGCAAGAACATGAGGATAACGGAAAGTCAACAGCGTATTTTGGAATCTTTGTGTTGTGAGAGATTGTCTTCGAATGGAGACAATTTTCAAAATGCCTTTTTTGAAGATTTTAATCATGACGAAGAAATGGTATAGTAGGGGGGAAGTAGTGGAATTATTCCAGATGTCATAGATTCCAACCTTATTTATTATGTAAAATATTGTAATAGGTGTTGATGTTATTGATTAAGATGTAATGGGGTAGCTGAATAAACCAAGCTTCATCAAGAATGGTGATGTACACAATTGATATATTCATGATAATAATTTGGCGATTTGTCAGAAAAAACATATCTTTGCACATAGTAATCAAATAAGATATATAAGATGAAGGATATTAGAATAAGCAATTTCCGTTGCTATGATGATAAAACGATGGTTTTTCGCAAGGGAATCAACCTTTTGATAGGTGACAACTCAAGTGGAAAAACCTCTCTTATTCGGGCGTGTAATTTTGTCGCTAACTCCTTGTTTTGTGGGTATAGTGATGAAAATACTGTATGGAAGAGTGTGGATGATGCGGATTTTAAGATGAATGTTGATGCTAATAATACCATACTCCCAGAAGCTCCAATAGCGATTTCTTTTCATCTTGGTCTTTCGGATATTTATCCTATCATAGATGCTGAAGGTGAGACGATAGATTTTGATTATTCTACAGAATTACATCTTGAGAAAAAGTCAAAGAAAAACAACCGTAATCTGATTCAAGGGTTAGTTCCTTTGAAAAATTATGCTGCTCAGTTGTATTCTAATTCTCATGTTAAGCAGGGTGATTCGTTTGTACAAAACAATGTCTTGCCAGTATATGCTTGTTTTACAACAGAAGATATTCACGCATCTCGTAAGATTGACAGAAATAAGTTTAAAGAATATGCACAAAAACCATCCTTTGGTTATTTTGAATGCTATGACTGCCGTGGACTATTTGATTACTGGCTTGAACGATTGCTGGTTTTGCAAGAGGCTGAAAGCGGAGAGCGGGAAATTAATTGTGTGAAAAAAGCAATTCAAAAATGCTTAGGAGCAAATGGCTGTAACATTATTGAAGAGATGGTGCTTAGACCTGTAAGGGGAAAGGTGTATTTTAAGTATACGGATGGTAGATTTGTTGAGTCTTCCATGCTTTCTGATGGATATAAGCGATTGGTCAATATTGTGGTTGATATAGCTATAAGGTGCGCTTTGTTGAATAAGACGATGCTGGGCGATGAAGCATTTATGCATACCCATGGCACTGTGATTATTGATGAGATAGATGAGCATCTTCATCCTGCTCTGCAGAGTAAAGTGCTGAAAGCTTTACACACAACATTTCCTAATGTTCAGTTTATTGTAAGTACTCATGCTCCGCTTGTTATTTCTTCGGTAGAGAATACGGATGAGAATGTGGTGTATCGTTTGTGGTACAATCATGAGACGCATCAGTATGAGCATATGGAACTGAGGACTTATGGACTCGATTCCAATTTGATCTTGGAAGAAGAGATGATGGTTGGTACTCGTGACAGTTCGGTAGAACAGAAGTTGAAGGATATTCAGCAACTCGTAAGTATGCGTAAGTTGGAGGAGGCAAAAGAGCAGCTTGCTGTCTTGGAAACGATAACATCGCCAGATCAGCCTTCTTTGGTGAAGATTCGTTCAATAATCAATAGACTTGAAAGCAGAACTGTATGAAATATATAGAAAAAAACTTCGAGGCTTGTGAGGTTGTAGCTTATGAAGAAGAATTGGCTGAAAACCAATTAGACAAAGAAAGCCTTGCTGATAATTCTATACATCCTTCGCTGCAAGGTCCTGACGTGTATGACTTGGTCAAGAGTTTTAGCACTTTCAAAGATCTTAAAGAGTGGATGTTTAAAGAACAGGGTGGAATCTGTTGCTATTGTGGGTGTAGGTTGGAATATCCTAATCATCCACAATATGTGGTAGAACATGTTTTCCCAAAAGATAAAAACCGCATGCTGGCTGGGGAATATGAAAATTTTCTGCTTTCTTGCCGTCCGACTATCGAGGAAGAACAAGGAAGAATGGCTGCCCCAAAGAAAGAGAAAAAGAGTTTTTTTCATTGTGATAAGGCGAAAGAGTCCGAAATACTGACTATTACGCCTTTGCAGAAAGATTGCCAGCAATTCTTTAAGTATGATGAGTTTGGTGGAGTTGTGGGTGCTGATGACAAAGCACAAAAAGATGTTGATACACTGAATCTTAATTGTAAATGGTTAAGCAAGCGTAGAGAGGCTGCTATTGATGGAGAGATTTATGATGAAGATGGTAATTTGCTTCCTGATGAAGAACTGCGCCAGCGTCTTGACTCCATCATGAATCTTGATAAAGATGGAATGCATACGGAGTTTTGTTTTGTGATAAAGAGTGTGCTTCAAAGTCTTTTGTCTCAGAAAGATGCGGAAGGGAAGTAGGTAAGGATATTATGAATGTGTAATCAAATAAGATATATAAGATGAGAATAGCACATATCCACTGGTCGCTTGGGACTGGAGGTATAGAAACGATGCTTCCCGATATTGCCAATGAACAGGCAAAGACAAACGAAGTGGCATTGATTATTATCAATGACTGGGTGGAACCTTCGATCCTTGCAAAGGTGAATCAAGAAAGAGTGAAGGTCGTATCGTTAAATAGGCATGAAGGGAGTAAGAATCCTTGGCCTATTATCAAACTGAATCTGTTTTTGATGAAGTTTAGACCTGATGTCATCCATACTCATGCTTATCGGGAGATTAATCTTGTGTTCTATCCTTTTGGTAAGCGAGTAAGGACTATACATAATACTTATAATGTAAGCGATGAATATCCGAAGTATGATCAACTGATTTCTATATCTAAGGCTGTTTATGAGTTTACACAGAAGCAAGGTTTTGACTCTGTTGTTGCTGATAATGGTATTCCTGTGAGCCGAATAGCTCATTCCAAAGCTGCTCCTTTTACTGATGGCAAGCTTCATTTTATACAAGTGAGTCGTTTGGATTTAGAACAAAAAGGGCAGGATATCCTTCTAAAGGCATTGGGTATTTTGAAAAACATTTATGGAATAAATAACTTTCAAATGCACTTTGTTGGAAATGGGGTGGATAAATCCCAACTGATTAAAATGACGCATGAATTGCATCTTGATGATCATGTCATTTTTGAAGGATTAAAGGAGCAGACTTGGATATATGAAAATCTGTGCCGTTATGACCTCTTCATTCAACCTTCCCGATATGAGGGATTCGGATTGACAGTGGCTGAGGCAATAGCTGCAAAAGTACCAGTTTTGGTGAGCAATATCGAAGGACCACTTGAAATAATTGATGGAGGCCGTTTAGGAATGAATTTCCAAAATGAGAGTGCTGCGGATTGTGCGGTAAAGTTGAAGTCTTTCATAGAGTATGGAAGAAATGACGCACAGGTGGTGGAGGCTTACCAATATGTATGCGAACACTATGATGTGAGTATTACTGCACGAAAATACATAGATGTTTATCAATCAATACTAAAATAAAGCTATGAAGAAGGTAATAACATACGGAACCTACGACTTGCTTCATCAAGGGCATATCAATCTTTTGAGACGTGCCAAAGAATTAGGGGATTACCTAATCGTTGGTGTCACGAATGATAGCTTTGATAGGGACAGGGGCAAGCTGAATGTTCGCAACAATGTCTTGGAACGAGTCGATGCGGTGAAAGCAACTGGCTTTGCAGACAAGGTTATCATAGAAGACTACGTGGGGCAAAAGATAGATGACATACAGAAATATGATGTGGATGTGTTTGCCATAGGCTCTGACTGGGAAGGTAAGTTTGACTATCTCAAGGAATATTGTGAGGTCGTTTATCTACCGAGGACTGAAGGAATATCTTCTACGATGTTACGCAATGAAACGCAAGATGTGGTGAAGGTTGGTGTCATCGGATGTGGTAGGGTGGCAGATAGACTGCCGTCGGAAGCCAAGGTGGTGAGTGGCATGGAAATAACCGCTGCCTTTGATGTTCGTTTTGAACGAGCGCAGGAATATTCTTGCCGTCATCAACAAGTTGTCGCCTTTAGTCAACTTGGCAAGTTTTATGATAGCATCGACGCAGTATATGTTGCAACCCCTCATCTGAGTCATTATGACTGTATCAAACAATCATTGTTGGCAGGCAAGCATGTGCTTTGCGAGACTCCCATGGTCTTGAAAGGAGAGCAAGCCAAAGAGTTGTATGAACTTGCAGAACAAAAAGGATTGATTTTGATGGAAGCCAACAAGACAGCTCATTGTCCAGCTTTCAATCATCTGATGGTGATTATCAAGTCGGGTCTGATAGGTGACGTGGTCAATGTGGAAGCCTCTCTTTCTCAGCTGTTGGACAGGGAAGGTCGTGAGTTTGATCCTAATCAAGCTGGTGGCTCCATGTTCGAGGAAGGCAGCTATCCTCTTTTGCCAATTATAAAGTTGCTTGGCATCCAACACAACACTTTACAGTTCTACTCCCGAATGGAGAATGGAGTTGACACCTTTACTCATGGCATTTTTTATTATCCTACAGCAACGGCTTCTTTCAAGGTAGGCTTGGGAGTGAAGACTGAGGGGAATCTTGTCATTTCGGGGACCAAGGGGTATGCTTATGTTCCTGCTCCATGGTGGAAAACTGATTATTTCGAGCTTCGCTATGAAGACCAGAACGAGAATAAAAAATACTTTTATAAGTGGGATGGGTATGGATTGCGCTATGAGATACAGGAGTTTATCAGTTGTATTGTGAACAAGCGCTTTTCGTCGGCTCGTCTTCGTCGGAAGGAAAGCATTTGCATGGCGCAGATCATGCAACAATTTTTAGAAAGAAAGAATTTCAATCAAATCCAAATTAATATAGAATGATTAATTTTACTGTTGGACCCGTACAGTCAAGTGAAGCTGTACGAGCTATTGGTGCTCAACAAGTACCTTATTTCAGAACTTCGGAGTTTTCAGAGGTTATGTTTGAGAACGAACGTTTGGTGAAGAAGTTCGCCAAGGCTTCCAAGGAGTCTAAGGTTGTTTTCTTAACAGGCTCTGGTTCCGCCAGCATGGAGACCGCTATTATGAACACGCTATCTCCAAGCGACAAGGCTTTGGTTGTGAACGGTGGTAGCTTTGGACATCGTTTTGTGGAACTTTTGGAGTTGCATCATGTGTCATATACAGAAATCAAGTTGGAGCATGGCAAGGCCTTGAAGCCAGAGCATCTGGCTCCTTATGAGGGAAAGGGGTACACTGCTTTTCTCGTCAACAAGCATGAGACATCCACAGGTGTCCACTACGACATGAACTTGATCAGTGATTTCTGTAAGCGTAATAACTTGTTCTTGATAGCTGACTGTATCAGCAGTTTCTTGGCAGATTCATTCAATATGGCATCATTAGGAGTAGATATTATGTTGACTGGTTCGCAGAAAGCCTTGGCTTGTCCTCCAGGTATTTCTGTTATGGTATTATCACCCAAAGCTATAGAGAGAATAAACAATAGTAAATGTGTTTGCCAGTATCTTGACTTACAGATAGCCTTGAAGAATATGGAGCGTGGGCAGACCCCTTGGACTCCTGCTGTCGGCATATTGCTGCAGATCAATGCTCGCCTGAAAGAGATTGATGCCCAAGGGGGTGTTGAGAATGAAATCGCACGAATAGGAGGCTTGGCTCATTATTTCCGTGAAGGCATCAAGGACTTGCCCTTCGAGATAGTCTCGGAGTCCCTGTCGAATGCCGTAACGCCTTTGCATCCAATGACAGCTTCTGCATACGATATATTCTTGAAATTGAAAGATGAGTATGGCATTTGGATTTGTCCTAATGGTGGTGATATGAAAGATACAATTTTCCGTGTCGGTCATATTGGTGCCTTGACGACTGCGGACTACGACAAGTTGATTGCTGCCTTCAAGGATCTGCAGGTCAGGGGTATTATATAAAATACAGGGTCCACTTTAAACAGACCTTACTTTTTGAAGTGGGCTCATTATTTTTTCTGCAACAACATATTAGGTCGGCAAGACATTGGGCTTGCTAACCCTTTACCATTTTGTATCAATCAATACAATAGAAATAACAATGAAGAAATTTTATGTGCTGTTGATACCTGCAACAATATCAATTCTCTCTATATTGTGAAAGAGCGTTTCCATGATACATACGTCTTGGAAGGCGATGTGTATATGGATAAGAATGTTCTTTTGTCCGAAGTATCTCAATCTACCTATTTTGCACGTAAAAAGAAATATGAGAATGAATGGGGATTGGAAGTCGATGAAAACAACCGCCTTATGAAAATCAACATCGGTGCGGGTGACGGCTTTCTGATGAGCGGCATCTCTTATTGGAAAAAAGAGGATTGCCAGAAGATAATCTCACACATGGAAGAAGTGTATGCAACTAAGAATTATACCAATTTGTATTGGGACAATATGGTTCTTGATATCTATCCGGAGTTGGATATTCATGTGAGGGAAATAGAGGGTATCTATGAGATAGATACACCTGAAGAATTAAAGGAAGTAGAAAACAAATTAAGTCAAAATCATGAAAGAAATTAAAAATGATGAATTGCGAACTATTCAACTGGATATTTTGCAAAAAGTACATAATTTTTGTATAAATCATAATATAAGATACTCTTTAGCTTTTGGTACACTTTTGGGTGCAGTACGTCATGGAGGTTATATACCATGGGATGATGATATAGACATTGCTATGCTACGTCATGACTATGAACGATTCAGAATTGAATTTAAAGATTCTGTATGTCAATTTTGTGATTGTCGTACAGATAAAGATATTCAGATTGGCTTTGGCAAAGTGGTTGATACTCGCACTCTTGTTATAGAAGGAGGCAATTCTAAAAACTTAGGTGTTAATATTGATATTTTTCCTATAGATGACATGTGCGATACTTATGAAGATAGTTTGAGATATTTTAATTCGTTTAGATGGAACAAATTTATAAGGCAAGCAAAGTATCGACAAATTTCGTGTGTGAAAAAATGGTGGAAAAAACCTGTCTTGTTTATTACTAAAATACTCGTATCGCCGTTTTCTGTACACAAAGAGACTTTAAAGTGTGTAAAACGTCTTGTTGAGCATACTAACGGATGCTCAGAGTTTGTTGGACACATGACGGATGTCATTTATGGCGAAAACTGTATTATGAAACGTTCTGTTTGGGAAGAATACGCACCTATCAAATTTGAAAGTCATGAATTTATGGCAGTAAAAGATACTGATGCTTATCTTCATAGAGAGTTCGGTGATTATATGCAACTTCCACCAAAAGAACAGCAGGTGCCTAAGCATGATTTTGAGGCAATTTACTGGAAATAAAATGTTTATTAATTTAGATTTATGAGAAAATGAGAGCTATTTCTAAATTTTATACTTGGTTCTGGATTATATATTTTCCTGTGTGTATAGCATTCACGAATGTTGTTAATTTTGACTGGAGTGATGAAATCTTAACTGTGGCACTTTTGGGTTATGCTTTTATGAAGCAGCGGTTCCTGGTCAAAGACAAAGGAAGAACGACGGAAATTAATATTTATATAGGGTTGATGATATTCTATCTGGTTTATTCATTCTTAATACAAGTGACTACGTTCCGAGGGGTATATCTTGATCTTTTACAGCAGTTGCGACCTTATGCTGTGTTTTATCTGACATGGATAATGGCGCCAGAGTTTACGCCCAAGCAAAAGAAACGTATTAAATGGGTCATGCTACTTTCGTTCTTCGGCTATTTAATATTATTTAAGATAAAACCTTCTGTTGTGACTCCGTATGGTGGAGAAGAGTCTGCTGCTTTAGGACAAATTGCTCTTTGCTGCGCTATGATTTACTATCTTTTCTCTAAACAGACAAAGCGAAATAGAAATATAGCTATACTCATTATGTTATTAGGCTTGGTTTCTGGTAAATCAAAGTATTTTGGTGAGTGCGTCGTGTTTATTGCACTGGTGATGTTCGTGAAAAGTAAAATCAATTTTACTTCAGTTTCTACTTTGTTGAAAGTTGCAGCTTTAGGTTGTGTCGTTATATTCTTCACGTGGACGAAGTTTAATGCTTACTATGTGGCGGGTTTTCAAGATGATGCTCAAGAAATGGCGCGTCCTCTAACCTATGAAACGGGAATGGAGATTATGTTTAAGGATTATATCCCGTTTGGAAGTGGATTAGGCTCGTTTGGTACGGCTGCTGCTGCGAAGGAATATTCTCCTTTGTATTATGATTATAAGTTGGATATGGTTTGGGGATTGACTCCTGAAAATCCAATGTTCTTGGCGGATGCGTTCTATCCCACCTTGGCTGAGTATGGTATTGTGGGATTATTTTTCTTCCTATGGTTCTGGAAGAGACGCTTATGGGAATGTAATAAGATTCCTAATATCGTATATTATCGAATGGCGCTGATGGCCATTTTGGCATTGGCTTTGGAAAGTACTGCTGATTCTTCTTATCTTTCGGGTAAGGGTATGGGATACTTTATGGTTCTTGCCTTGTGTCTGAATTCTGGAAGGCAACAAATGAATTGCAGCAAAAGATCTCTAAGATAGAAAAATAATGATGAACATAATCATAACTTCTCCTTCGTTGAATCCGAAGGTGAATGTAAGTGGCATTTCTTCTGTAACGCAATTTATTATCAGTAATAATCGGAAGCAAAACTACTTGCATTTTGAACTTGGTAAGAAGGATAAGGAAAAGGGGGGATGGCATCGCATTCCTGCCTTGATAAAGAAATATAGGGAGTGGAAGAATGTGCTTGCTCTGCATCCTGATGCTGTTATTCACTATAACTTCCCTCTTTCGAAGGCTTCTTTGTTGCGTGACCCATGGTTTATGAGATATGCCTGGAAGAATGGCAGAAAGATGGTGGTGCATATGCATGGAGGTCTGTTTCTGACGGCTCCTCATATACCTGGTATTCTCATGCGTATCATGAAATGGGTTTTCGGACAGGATTTGCCTTTCATCGTGCTGAGTGATATGGAAAAGGATATCCTGACTGAGAGATTTGGGGCTAAGAAGGTAGCCGTGTTGCCTAACTGTGTGGATCTGAGTGATGCTGCTGCTTTTGAAAATGAACAACTTGTTCATGATGAATCAAAACCGCTACGTATCGGTTATCTGGGTCGTATAGAACCTAATAAGGGAATGACGGAACTCTTGGTGGCTTGCCAAAAACTGAAAAAGGAGAGGTATCCTTTTAAACTCGTTATCGCTGGCAAGGAACAAACGGAAGGGGAGTATCTTCCGCAATTTGACCAGTGGCTGGGGGACAGCTTTGAATATGCTGGTTTGGTTTCGGGTAAATCAAAGTGTGATTTCCTCAGAAGTCTGGATGCTTTCATCCTTCCTACTTACTTTGAAGGATTGCCGATGTCGCTTTTGGAAACCATGAGCTATGGTGTGACTCCTGTTGTGACTCCTGTAGGCAGTATTCCGCAAGTGGTGAAAGATGGTGTGAATGGTATGTTTATCACTGACCATGACAGCGATTCTATTGTTTCTGCCATCAAACGACTGGATGAGGACAGAAGTATTTTGAGAAAGTTGGGCGTGGCTGCCAGAGAAACTATTTTCAATCAGTTCAGTCCGGAAAAGTATGTTGAAAAATTGAATTCGATTTATCATCTTGCCAATTAGGCTCTTTATTTCATTTTAGAAATCATGAACATTTTTCAGATATTACAAAAGATAAGTCTTGTGCCTTCGTATCTGTGGGACAAGATGTGGGCTCCTGTATGGAAGCGCTGCATGAAGCACTGTGGCAAGGGGGTATATATCCGTCCGATGTCTTCGGATTTCAAGGGATTGTGGAACCTGTCGGTAGGGGATGGTACTTCGATTCCTAAAGGGAGTACTATCTATTGTACGGATGCACCGTGTACTATTGGTAAGAAGGTGCTCTTCGGTCCTAAACCTACAATCATCACCGGTGATCATCGTATTGACCTCTTGGGCAAATATATCGCGGATGTTACCGTGGAGGATAAGTTTGTGGATGGGGTGAATGTATATGACCAGCCTGTCGTCATCGAGGATGATGTGTGGTGTGGTGCGAATGTGACTATCCTGAAAGGTGTCACTATCGGTCATGGTTCGGTTGTGGCTGCTGGTGCTGTGGTCACGAAGTCCTTTCCTCCATACAGTATTATCGGTGGTATTCCTGCCAAACTGCTCAAAATGAGATTCACCGAAGAGGAGATAATGGAGCATGAAAGAATGTTGGATGTGAAAAAGTGATACTATATGACTAAGGAACGTTTATATTCATTGGATATGATGAAGAAGAAGAATTTGAAAAATAAACAGAAAGTGGCATGAGGTTAGTACACAATCCAAATGAAATCTTGTGGTATGCGATGAGTTCTCCTTTTCGACGGGAGATGAAGGCCAAGGCACTCTTGGATGCTCACCAGATAGAGAATTTTATCCCGATGAAGAAAAGGCAGGAGATTAGGGAGGGTGAAATCGTGATGTGGGAGGAGCCGGCTGTCCATAACTTTGTCTTCGTGCATGACAGCTATAATGGCATCATGAAAGTGAAGAAGGGGCTGGACATCCTGCAATTTATTCTAAATCCCTTGTCTCCGATAGTTGTGCCGCAGAGGCAGATGGATGACTTTGTCCGTTTTTACGAATCGGTCGGTTATGACGAGCCCGAGTTTCTCACTCCCCAAACGATGGGGCAGCTTCGGAAGAATGCAAGGGTGGTCATCGTCGATGGTCCACTTGCCGGCATCGAGGGGTATTATCAGCGAGTGAAGGGTGCGAAGGACAAGCGCTTCATAGTGTTGATAGAAGGTTTGGTAGCAATGGCATGCTGTGTGGAGTGTAAGTTTGTGAAAGTAAAGTAGGTGTGATGTTTAACTTACTGTTAAAAGATATAAACAAAACTTGCAATATCCGTAAATTATTCCTATTTTTGCATCAAAAACCTCACTCTTTAGTAAGAGATAAGGATAAAAAATATGAAATATTGTAATGTGGAATCCTCTAAGTACTTGAATCACAGGAATAAAACTGAGATTTGAGGAACCTAAGGAATGCCTGGAAGGGAATTGTTTACAATATTTATATTGAAATTTCGTTTATCCTATAAAGCACCTTAGCGTCAATGACGGATAAAGAAACATATATCAAAAGTCTGAAAGATATAGTGAAGAACTTGAACTCTTCCATCTTCTCTTCAGATTCGGATATAGTCATAGCATTGTCTCGAAAAGGTCCAAGGCTTCTCGAATATTTGAGAAAGAATATGGGCTTGAAGGATTTGAATGTTATGACCGAACATGCTTTGCCTTTTTTGTTTGAAAATATATGGTCTAAATCAGATAAATCTTATCGCATATTTATTGTTGATGACGCTATATATTTTGGTTCTACGATTTTGGCATTGAAGGAAGAGATAGAATCATATATAGATGTTTATGGATTAGAGAATAGGGTACATATACAAGGAATTTTTTCTTGTATCAAAGACAAGGAATCTTTGGATTTTGGAGATGTTGAGGTAAAAGCGATAAAAGATGCTCGCTTGGGATATGGTCACTTCTTCGTGAAGGAAGTGATGAAGGACTTGCGTAGTTTGGGAAAGTCGCTGGAGGTGGAGTTTCCTGAAATATGCTATGAGACAAAATATTCTGTAGATATATATAAGCTTCAGTTTTCATTAGAGAAGGTTTTTGGTTCGGAAAAGGTTTATATGATAGATAGTCCTATTGGAATCAAGAGCATTTCTGTATTGTTGTCAGATGTAAAGAATTCTACTTTTCGCAAATTGAGAATATTTGTGGATGGCTGCAAAATCTCTATTGTTTCGATAGCACCAGAACTAATGCAGACAAATCTTGGATTGTTTAGATTTATATCTTTTGGGAATATTGTCCAAGTGAACGCTCTATGGCGTGAAATAGCTAAACGATTGGAGGGTATATCAGAAAAATTGTGGAGTCAAAAGATGAACGACCGTAATCTCGTAAGGACAGCGGTGGTGTTGTTTAATTATTTCTCTTCTGTAGATACATTTTGTTATTATAGAAGAAGTGTGGAACAAGCTATCCTTAATACTGTAGGTGAGATTGTTCATAGAAATGTAGACTCTTCTAACTTGGTTTACTTGTTAGGTAGCGAGACAATTGCAGATGAAATAGTTAGTGCATGGAATGAAGCACTTGGCAGCGAGCAATATTATACATTGCCAATTTCTGATAATATAGAGAACATATATGATAATATTGTCTTTGAGTCTTCTCGGCTTTCAAGTATGGAGGCGGATTTATTAAAGGCGACGAATCTAAAGATGGTCTTTGATAGCAAGACTATGAAAGAAGCTCTTTCTGCTATGTTCTTCAATCAGACAATGATGATAGAACGTGGGTCTCGTTATATCAGTGTCAACAGACAGGAACGTCTTCGTTTTGGTTATACTTATCAATATTTGTGGAATTTTATTTGGGGCAATGCCAATAATATTGAAACAAAAGATATCTCTGCTAAAGAGATGCACCAATGGGTTGATGTCCAAATTGACAATGGAAGCATTGTACCACAGTACATTCTCGGTACAGGTAATTTCAAGTGGGTTCGGGTTTTTCGTTCAGGAGAAAATGAGAACGTTTTGATAAGCCATATTGGTCGTTTTGTTGTTCATGTTATTAGGCAAATGCTCTTAGGAGATGTCAACGAATCATCTGATAAAGTAATTAAGAAAAACTTGAATGGTGTTCTTGCGGCTGTTTTTCATCGTTTCAGAGATGACTTGGAGGAGGAAGAATTAGTGTTGCCTATTGAGTTGGATTCTAAAGAGTGGAGTCTGAACATTTTGTTAGGGAATTGTGGTGCGAAGAAAAATATCCAGGAAAATCTTGTGGAATTTCTCGTGACAAAGAATGTGCTCACATTGCAAGACGGTAAGTTTGTTAGTGTAGCCTCTCAGGTACAGGATAAAGAGTTTGTGAAAAATACGACTTTAAGTAATGAGGTGGAAGCAGCAATGAATGGGTATGTCAAAGATATAATGGCAGAGATGGGAAATAAATCACAGGCTTCATTTATCTATTCCAATACCATCAATTATTTTATGTCGGACATCATGGACATACATGATGTTTGCATGAAACTGCAAAATGTTTCCGATGCAATTTTCCAAGCTTTACCAATCCTTTTTGATAGTAGCATAGAAAAGGAAGAGGTCGATAGGAAGCTAAGAGATCTTTTAGATAAATATCGAGAAGTTTTGTCTCGCTATGAGTTGAATAGTTCTGTTCTGCTGGATGAAAACTCTATGGTTCGTGAAGAGTTGCGTCCTTATATGTGGAAAGTTTGGCAAATGGTTAATGTTCTAAATATTCTTGTATCACTATTCTATAAAGGTCGAGAATATGTCATTACGTATATAAATGACTTGTCTGATACTTTAAAGGAATATTTAGTAGCAGATGATTTGTTTGCTTTTTTGATGTCATCCGAAAATGCAAATAAGGATTTGTGGCATGATAAAATATTCAAATTCAAAATTCAAGGGTATATCAATAATGTTATACTCAAATTTTAATTTATAGAATGAAATGATGCATCCTTCATGTTTGATGAGGGTTGAGGAATATATAAAGGATAAGGATGAAGAAGTACAAAAGGTCATCCGAAACCTTTGTGTAACTTCCTCAACCAATCTGCGTATTCCTGATTTGAAGAAAACGTGTAATTCCATTACTGATAAGGCTCCTGCGAAATGTCGTATAGCCCATCTTGTATTCGATAATTTTCGTACTTATCCAGATGGAGATGTCAATTATGGCTTATCTTTTCTTGATTCTCAAAGTAAGATATCTTCTTTGTTGTTAGTAGGTCAGAATGGAAGTGGTAAGAGTACTCTTTATACAGCTTTGGAGAAAATTTATATGGGATATTCAAGTTATTCTAAACTGTTGTCGTCTGATTCTGATTCTTATTTCTCTTTTGGATTCAAGATGGGGACAAATGGAGGAAATTGTATCTGGCAATTATCGTATAGTTTAGAGGGAGAAGAACTAAAAAAACAGATAAATCAAGACTCTCCTGAATGTAGCCCTTTGGCAGTTCCTGCGTTTTTTTGTTCGGATGTGGATATTCATGAAATGAAAAAAGATGGGGTCTTGTTTTTTTGGATATTAGAACAAATGGGATATGGAAGGCTAAACGAAAGCTATCAATTAATAGGTGAATTGATAATACAATTGAAAGAGAAGCAAGAAAAGGTTAATCAAGGAATTGTTTTTTCAGAATCAGAATATAAAGACTTGCAAGAGGCTCTTTTACTATATGATAAGGATAAAGATAGTAAAGAGGTAGAAGATAACAGTCAAAAATTAAGCGAGGTTTCATCGTATCATCGCTTATTTGAGAAACGTTGGAGCGAATTGACCGATATCCCATCTAAAACAGAGACTGAAGAAAGTGTTTTAATATCAGGTGTAATGGAGGATGGTATAAATGAGAACTCGAAAAACAGAATAGAGGAGAAACGGCAAAAGCTCGTTGGACTTTATTGCGCACTTTATAATATTGTAAAGGATATGACCAATACTGGGCAAAAGTTAGATAAACTTAACCAGCTATTTGACAATCAACAAGAGATGAATAATTTGCAAGCTATAGGATTGATAAATGTGGATAAGGATTCTATTGCTACAAATATTAAGTTGTTAGAAGATGTAGAACAAGTATTGAATGAATTACGAATACAGTTGGTCAAACAATTTATTCAAGAATATGGTGATATTGTCTCTCATATTATGTCTTACTTTTCTAATCATGGTGAAGAATATACATTTAATTCAGTAGATGATATTGAACATATAAAATTAGAGATTCATGCTAATTTAAAATCAAAATATGTAACCACGCCTCATGAGTATTTCAATGAATTTCGTTTTAAGTTGTATTGCGTGGCTATGAAAATGGCAATTTCTTTTTATTGGATGTTGCAACATCGAATTTCTGCTCCCATTGTTATAGATGATGTTTTTAATGCCAACGATTTTGAAAACAGCATCAAGTTGGAGCAATTTGCCTATTTTATGAAAAAGGCATATAATGAACATGTCTTAATGAAAGGTTTTGATAGGTCTCTTCAATTGATTATGATGACCCATGATGATTTGGTGCTTCAATCTTTTAAGCGGGGGTATACAGGTTTGAACTATGCCGATATTGGAACGATGACAATAGACCAATTCCCATTGGTTACAGGGAGGTTGTATAGATTGGAGGAGATAGATGAAATCTATAAAGATTCGGAGAAAGCGGAAATGTTGAAAAAGAAAAACTCTTATAAAAGTATATATCAGAATGTGTAAGGAAAAAGAAGAAACTGGTTGTTATTTGAAAGGTACTGTCATCTTACTCCTACTCTTATTGTCAGTTGCTGCTTGTGTGTTTTTCTGGAGCGCAATAACTCCAGTAGAGCAAAATATAAAATGGATTCATAGCGAAGTAAAGCCTTCTACGGAAATAAGCCAGCAAGATTCAGTAAAGTTTGCCAGCTATACTCGACGTTTGGATTCTATGGAGAATGAGTTGGGAATGATTCGTGACCAATATCAAACGGATATCAATATTGGTATTGATAGATTGAATAGTTGGGTAGGGTTTTGGCTGGCGATTCTTGCCGTGGTATTGCTGATGGCAGGTGTTTGGCAATATATGCAAGTGAAGAAACATGACGATGATTGGAAGAATCTATCAGATGATTATGATTCTAAAATAGATAATATTAAAAAATTGAAGACAGAGGTTGAGGAAGAACGAACAGCTCTAAAGGATAAGTTACGAATAGAAACAACCCTCTTTAATTTACTGCGTACAATGGCTGCTCTACATGATCCTTTGATGTTGCCACGTGATGATGAAAGAAAACAGAGAATTATTGAATATTTGGCTAAAGCGCAAGAACTCTTAATTCAATATCGCTCTTTAAAGCAAAAAGAAAGTGATAAGAATCTTTGTAAGGAAGAAGATAGTCTGATACTATGCTTGATATTTACCAATTTCCGTTTGAATATTTGTAGATGTGTGGCTTTGTTTACTTCACCAAGTGTCAGTATAAAAGCAAAGTGTTTCTTGGATTATGTGGAAAATGAAGAAAATAGACTCTCAACAAGAGAAAATATGCCAATTGATAGCTTGAATAGATTTATTGGAGAATTGGGCGTTTTGTTTAAAACTCTTAAATCCGGACATTAATTCTTGCAGATATAAATAAACAAGAATAATAAAAAAGCAACCGTCATGGTGTTTAGATGACAATTGCTTTGATAAGACTCTTTATCGTGTTGCAGCACGATGTGAGGATGTTTTATAAACGACTGAACAAACTTTGCGGATGTCTTTTTAAAAGGCATCCGTTTGTTATATAGTTAGTCGCCCTTTTTGTGCAAATGTGGCTTCAAAGATGGAGTGTTCCCTGGAGTCTGCTTGTTGTCTCTTTGGCGACGGTCTGGTTTGCCTGTAGAGACTGCGATTCTTTTAGGACCTGGCTTTATTCCCATAACATATCTTTTTGGAAATTAATAATGCTAATTACCCTTTTATAATGGAGTTGAAGCTCCACTATCTTATATCGGAAGATTAGTAGTAACGCTGCATCTAATAAGTTTTCTGCAAGCAGGTGCATAAAACACCAAATAGGCTTACACAAATGTTGTGCCAATATATTTTTTCTTTCTTTATATATTCTTAACGACAATTTCTGTCAGTTCTAAATGTCAGATTGTCGTGTAATCACACAAACTCACAAAGTTACTTGTCTGTTGTGTTCTTGTTGTACTTTGGAGTTTTACCATTGTGGGTATTCATGTAGGTTTGTATCCTATCTGTTTCCCACATAGATGCACCTTTTAAGGTAGAAACTCTTCCGACAATATCCATTTTGTCGAAAACTTTCCCTTCAAGTAGGTGCTCATTTTCACGTCTTTCAAGGTTGTTGGTTATGCCGACATATACCACCTTATTACCCTCTTTGAGTTCGTATTTGTAAAAATTTATCATTTTTTAAAAAATTATATATATACTTATTTTAATCAACGAGCACGTCCGTCTTGATTTCTCCTATATGGCATACTCTTAGAACTATTCATTAAGGATTTTTCTGATATTATGCTCCCAGCCTTCACGATGAATAATTCTGTTTTTCTCGAGCCCGGCATGCAGAATTTCTCCTTTAGAAAGTTGCGATAAAGTCTTCCAGTCCTTATCAAATATATATGTTGCGTTGCCATAAAGTAAATGCTCGAAAACAGAAATCTCTTTATCTGGAAAACTGAAAACCACATATCCGTGAAATCCGCCAATTCCTACAGTAATCTCTGATGGATTATATTGGTTGATAAACTCAAAGGTATGTTTTTGTCTAAGAGCCTTTTTGGGACGTGATGAGACTATTCCTGCTTCTTTGATTCTATCCCAAGGATATTCACCCTCTGGAAGGATCTCCCAATTTACGCGGCTGATTGGAATGTTCTGCATCGCTTTTTCGAGTTTGTCGTTTAAGACCTCGCAGTCTCCAAAATATTCAAGAAACAAATTAATGATATGCCTGTTGATGTTCTCATAGCTATGTGAGTGTTCTAACTTCCTCGATATAAGAAAAAGTTCTCCTCTGATAGCTATAACAGTAAGTTCCTCGCATATTGGCTTAATGTGTTTTCTTGGATATCTCTTATAGGGTATATCAATATAATGATATTCGCCATGCCAATCCTGAATACAAGCTTCATGGTACACAGTTTCTTTGGGTAGATTCTTCTGGGGAATCGACACTCCATAAACATTACGTTTACTAACTGGTCCCATAACTCTACATAGCATCTTTATGCCTTCCGAAGGAGGTCGAGTGAAGCCTAACTTTTTTAGAAGTTTTTGAGGTACTTCACTAACTTTCTTTCCAATGTAAAAAGACTCTCCGTTAGAGATTCCTAATAAATTTGAGTCTAAATTTCTGACTCTTTGCTTTGCGATTTTCATTTTTTTTAATGTTCGCTTTACGCAGGGGTCCTTAATCCCTTTTACTTTATTATTTCGAATGAGGTCTTTAATATGTTAAATGTGACCAAATTCAAGTTAATTATAGTAAAAAGTCATTTTTTGTCGGAACTTATTTATAAATTTGCACCCGATTTAAAATGGCTTTTACTTTTTGTTGGTTACCCTATCTGGGTCTCACAAAGTCTTTCCTTGAAAGACTAAGGGGAATGTATTAATTCTCTTTACATCTATCATTTTAAATTTAAAAGTAGCGGCTTACGCCGCCACTAAATTATTATTCCACGGTCTTCTTCATCACCATCCGCCAAGATATCGATAGAGGGAGACTGCGTCGTCATCATTTTGATAACTGATTGCAAAAGTAATATTTTTTTTTGATTCCTCCAAATAAATCAAGAAAAATGTGATTTTTTCACAAATAGACAGCTTTTAATCTTATTTTTTTTTATTTTGGCAGTTTATACGAGATTTTTTTGTAACTTTGCAGTCGCAAATATGTTCAACTTTGGTGATATCACTATTATAAGTATATGATTTCACCTATTATTATATGGTAATATGCTACAGCAACTTAAAATCAGGAATTTTTTGTCCTTCAAGGATGAAATAACCTTTAATATGCAACCCAATAAAGGGACGAGGCTTAATGATCATAAAGCGAAGCCATTTAAGGGGGCAGCTGTATTGAAGTCTGCGGCAATCTTTGGTGCAAATTCTAGTGGTAAGAGTAATTTTATTAAGGCTATAAAGTTAGCAAAATCTTTAGTTGTACAAGGTACTAATCATGATGAGCCTATAGATTATCATCCTTTTAGGCTATCAAAAGAAACTATGGATTCTGATACGACTATGGTTTTTCATATATTATGTAATGAGAAAAAATATGAATATGGTTTTAGTTATAACTCTGACAGAATTTCCCGAGAATGGCTTAGTCAGATTACTCCAAAGACGGTTTACTCTATCTATACAAGGAATGAGACCAATGAATTCGATCTAAAGGAACTTCTTAAGAGAAATCCTAAAGATGAAGAGAGACAGTACCTGTACTTTTTTGCAAAGTCAACTCCTGCAAAACAATTGTTCCTGCATGAAGTTTCAAGTAGAAATATAAAGGATAATGTTTCCGATATTTCTGATCTGATGACTGTTTTTTCCTGGTTCGCACTCAAACTTAAGATTATATTTCCTGATACGCCATATAATCAAAGTATTTTGCTCAAGACTGCTAAAGACAAAGATTTGAATGAGGCATTTCGCCTATTATTAAAATACTTTGCAACAGGTATTGATGATGTCTATCTGAAAAACGTCGAGTTTGAAAAATTGGGCATTTCTCAGGAGTTAATGCGTATGATAAAGGCCAATGTCTTCAAGGATGATGGAAAGGATGTCTTGGGTACATTAAAACAAAACCATGATATGTTCTTGATTCGTAAGGTCAACGGTGAGCTTGATACAAAAAAGGTAATGACAGTTCACCATATCATTGAAACTGGCGAAAAAGAGTATTTCTCTCTGGAAGAAGAAAGCGATGGAACTAACCGATTGTTTGATTACATTCCGCTTATTTTGGATTTTATCCAGGGAGATAAGGTCTTTGTCATTGATGAAATAGAGAGGAGTTTGCATCCTTCTCTTATCAAAAAGATACTTGAGTTGTATTTTAGATATTCAGGAAAGACTCCGTGTCAGATGGTATTTACCACTCATGAGATTATTTTGATGACACAATCGCTGCTGCGAAGTGATGAAATTTGGTTGATTAATCGAGATGATACAGGTATTAGTTTATGTAGCAGATTGGATGAAAAGTTTAATCCTAGATTCGACAAGAAGTTAGTTCAAAGTTATTTGAACGGTGATTATGATGCCATTCCTAAAATTGAGCCGGAGTCTCAATTTGAAAATATCATCAAACAACTAAGATTGAAGAGTTAACTGGTGGTAGTGCTGTATCGCAATATAGTGATAGTTTCGTTGGCTCATTAGCATAGTCCATTGATTGGGCTATGCTAATAAGTTTGCTTCCCCAAGCCGTTTCTATGCGAGCTATGGTTTGAGTTGTAAAGTTATGTCTGCCTGTGAGCCATTTGGAGATTTCGGATTCTCGCTTGTTGAGCAATCGGGCAAAATCCTTTTGGGTGAGCCCCTTGGCTTTCAGAATCTCACTGATACGCTCGGCAATTCCGAAAGACAAATCAAATTCGGCTTTTTGCTCGGCGGGTATCGCTGTGAGGCAATCACGGAATAATTTGTTCTGTATCATAATGTTTCTGCTCTATAGTCTTTAATGTTACTTGTGGCATAGCTGTAATTCTTTATTATGCAATGCAAATATAATGTTTTTATAGACAGGCTGTTCACTTTTAAGTGAATATTTAGTATGAATTAACTTTTTCGAAAATCCACCCGTCCTTCCTTTGATAAAGCTGGCTGCACTCGGCAATTTGAAAGCGAGCTTTCATTGCGCTCATTTGCACAGCTTTTTCCCATTAAAGAAGGGGCTTTCGAAAACCCACCAGTCCTCCCTTACCCTTAAGGGAGGATCCACCTCTCATCTCGGTCTTCTCCCCTCAGGGGAAAAGAGGAAACCGCTCCTCCTGTCGCTCTTAACCGCTGCGCTATATGGTTGGCGGACCATCAGAGGTCTACGCCAGATTGTTATGCGGGCTGGGACCGCCTGGGGATAGTTGATTACAATTAATAGTTTGCTGTTTATAGCTTACTGTTGATTTGGGGATAATTGGCTGATAATTTGCAGATTTCTTTCGATTTTCTTGGTGGCATCGAAGAAAAAGCATACTTTTGCGGCAAGTTATATAAACTAAATAATAGGAGATAAGATTATGGCATTAGCAATTAGTGGTATCCCTATGCTTACAGGTAATGAGGCTTTAGCTTTCAGAGAAAAAGCTGAAGAAACTTTGAAAAAGCGTGGTAGCATAGATTTCTCAAAGCAACGTGCTGAGATGAAGGCTATTTTGGCAAAAGCAAGATTTTAAAGTTAGTTATGGGGTTTCTTGCAGACAAAACGGTGATTTCACCATTGACAAAAGAAATTTTGGGAGGAAGAATATATGGATAAAACAAAGTTAACAAGGGAAGAGGCTCTACGCCGCTGGAAGGCTTCTAAGGAAATCAAGCGTAAAATGATGGAGAAACTGGAGAACTTGGAGATAGAAACGCATGAAAAAGGACTATAGTATTTTCTTTCAACTGATAAGGTTGGGACTGGGGATTTCGGATGAGGCTGTGGTGATTCCTATGGAGGCCTGGAAGGGACTGTATAGGGAGGCTGAAAGGCAGTCGATGCTGGGAGTGGTTTTCGAGGGCGTCAACAGAAATGTGAACCTCGGTGGTACTAAACCGCCTACTGCCTTGGTACTGAAATGGATGGGTATCTCGCAGGTTATCAAGCGAAAGAATGTGAAGTTTGATGAGGAGGCGAAAAGGCTGACACAGCTGTTTGATGAGAATGGTATCTTTACCGTGATATTGAAAGGACAGGGCAATGAGCTGCTTTATCCTGTAAGGGGATGCAGAATTCCTGGTGATATCGACATCTTTGTGGATGGGGGTAAGGAATTTGTCGTGGACTGGATAGACCGACATGGACTGGCCGACAGGGCGGAGAAGGCTACATATCATCATGTGCATCTGTTGCCTGGGGCGAGTGGTATTGATATCGAAGTGCATTTCCTGCCTTCTTCGGGTCTTTTCTTCCCCACTCATCGTCATCGGTTGCAGAGGTTCTTGCAGAGTGAGGTGAGAAACTCGGTCATGTGTGACAGGGGATTCAGAATTCCTTCGGCGATGTTTAACTTGCTGATGCAACTTGCTCATATCCATTGTCATTTCTTTAGTGGGGGTATTGGTCTGCGACAGATGAACGACTTTTACTATGTGCTGAAGTCTTCTTCGAAGGATGAGAGGGTAGAGGCTATGGCGCTTATCAGGAAAATGGGGATGAGGAAAACGGCGGCTGCTCTAATGTGGGTGCTGAAGGAGGTGTTCCTCATGGATGCTGAATGGATGCTGTGTTCTCCTGACGAGAGTCTTGGTAATGTGTTGTTGGGTGAAGTGTTCAAGGGTGGTAATTTCGGGCATTATCTTTTTGATAATGAGAAGGCATTCCTCTTGAAGGCTGTGCTGCGTCGCAAGAGATTTCTGAAACTCCTGAGATTCGGAGTGTTGGAAACGATTGGTCAAATGTGGTTTGATACAATGTATATTGTGAAGAAGCTAATATAATATATAATGTAAGCACGTATGTTTGCTTACATTATATATTATATTAGCTTCTTTTGTTTATAATGAGGGTTCTTTCGTAAAGCTGCCTGTCGTCCCTTAGCATTAAGGGGTTCTTTCGAAAACCCACCAGTCCTTCTTTAACCTTAAGAGATCTTCGAAAACCTACCAGTCCTCCCTTAACCTTAAGGGAGGGTCCACCGCTTTCCCCAAGCCCCTTTCCCCTCAGGGTACAGGGGATGTACCAACCGCCCTACTCGGTGCTCAAACCGCTACGCTATAAGGTTGGCGGACCATCAGAGGTCTACGCCAGCAGCGGAGCTGGGTTTTTTGTGCGGGATGGGACCGCATGGACACAAGGCATTTGGCTTTAACTTCTAACGAGCGGAGGGAGTGATAACTTCTTTTTGTATCATAATTCCGATATTGTTTAATGTGTTTTGCACAAAATACGATTATTTTGTTAAACCGACAAAACAAAATAGTGTTTTTGCATAGAAAGATGGAAATAATTAAAAAAGTCCGTGAGCAAAATCCTACCCGCAGATTTTTCCAAAAGAAAATCTCGTCTTTTTATTTGCTTGTTTGCTGTTTTTTGTTTACCTTTACCACCGAATAGCTAAATGGATTAGAAGATGGTGTATTCCCTTTACCTATTTATATAATGAGAAAAAAGAAATGAAGACAGCGAAGGAATTATTTGACGAATTGAATAGCTGGGATGAGAACAGGCGGATAGAAGCCAAATCTGCATCGGCTGTTGGAATCTTCGATTACTCATTCCCGTGCACGCTTGGAGATTCATAAGCTTTGCAATCTTGGATTCCTAGAGAAGAAGGGGCAGGGTCGTAACACTTACTATATAAGAACCTCTAAGGTGGTATCCTTAGGCGAAAGGTTACGACCTCAGGACAAAAGGATACCACCTTAGCATGGTACATTGGGAGAAAAGATACCACCTCAAGGCGAAAAGATACCACCTCAGCATGGTACATTTGAGATCGAAAGCCAACCGAAAAGTCGTAACGAATTACTGAGGGAACTTCCTAAAGGGCTCCAAGAACGAGTTGCAAAACTAGGAAAGTGGGCATCTCGGGAAAAGGTTAGTCAACTCCTTGTAGATTTATGCGCTTTTAAGCCTTATAGCTACGAAGAGCTTGCTTTGATAATTCAAAGAGCGGCCAAGCCTATGAAGGATAAGTACATAAAACCTTTACGATTGGCAAACAAGCTCTTCTATTGGATTCCCGAGATGATTAATCATCCGCAGCAAAAATATATTGCTGACCCTTCGATGGCGAGAAGTAATGCAAAAAAGAAAAAATAACATGAAAAAGTCCGTGGAAATTTATTTTTCCACGGACTTTCTTATTATATTGTTATTGAAACTTATGCCTTGAAGCTCTCCAAGTCTTCGGCCTGGAAGTTCTGGATGTATGCGGAATGACCGAGGACTTCTTCCTCTGCCATGCGGACATATACGTTGGCACTCTTCGCAAACAGCTCGGGTGACTTGGTGGCGTCGTCGAGGATGAGGAGAGACATTACGATGTCGCCAGTCATGTTGTAGAGAC
>OJMJ01000054.1_pt1 | contig 50569 bp, 39 predicted proteins | sample 1597181 | NCBI WGS metagenome assembly OJMJ01 (sample SAMEA2452126, study PRJEB22498) | human gut metagenome | biome: human feces; feature: human gut; material: feces | place: Australia | collected 2012
ACGTGTCAAATGCCATTGTGACAATAGATGCTATGGGATGCCAAACTTCTATAACAGAGAAAATCATAGAAGGCAAGGGGGACTATATTATCGCCTTGAAGGAAAATCAGAAGAAAAGTTACGAATTTGCTAAGGACATGATTTACGAGCATGAGTATAGAGGCAATTGTAATGTAGTGACAAAACATTATTCCTTTAATGAGGGACATGGTCGTCAGGAAGAAAGAACCTGCATTGTTGTAAGCTATGGGGACATAATGCAGAGAATGTTTAAGAACAAGTTTGTCGGGTTAAGGTCTGTTGTCGGGATTACCTCAAGAAGATCTGTTGCGACATCTGGTGAAACATCTGAGGAAACAAGATACTATATAACTTCCTTAAGTAATGAAGACCCCGAAAAGATAGCAAACGCCATTAGGCAACATTGGTCCATAGAAAACAACTTGCATTGGCAATTGGACATTACTTTCAGAGAAGACGAAAGTAAGAAAGTCAAAAATGCAGCGAGGAACTTCTCTACCATAAGCAAAATGGCCCTCTCCATCTTGAAAAATGACAAGACGACCAAGGGAAGTCTCAACCTGAAAAGATTGAAGGCAGGCTGGGATGAAGAGTACCTGTCAAAACTTTTGGAGGGCAGCGCAATTTAATGCGTCTGCCCTGACAGGCTTCGTAATCGAAGAAAGTAAGGTAAAATATCGATACTAATTAGTGTCAGAATAAAGGGCTGAACTCCTGCAAACAGCAAGGAATTCAGCCCTAATATTTTCTTAAGTAATAAATATCCTAAAACCTTATTTCTCCATCGTAGTTGAAGATAGGCTCGTTGGTGTTTACTTCCTCAGGATAGAATTGTACGGCACTATCGTTCATTTTAGGATGCTGACGGTCGAGAAGGCGGAGCATCTCGGCACCTGCCCAAATGGCAGGACCATAGCCGTGGGCAGCAGCTGTGCTCACAGGACGATACATATAGAAAGCAGGGTCGAAGCCCATACCTGTGCCTACGCAAGTGTTCATGAATCGACCTTGGGCATCGATAGATGCTTCTACGGCATGCCATGCAAGCTGAACGGCTGGACCATAGGCAAGGGCGGAAATCCAACCTTGGTTGATGGCGTGAGCTATACAATAAGTATAGATTGCTGTGCAGCTGCTTTCTTCGTAAGAGTCGTTGCGGTCGAGGAGCTGATGCCAAAATCCATCTTTGCCCTGCAAAGCCACGAGACCCTCGATATGTTGGCGCAGAAGGTCGAGGATGGCGCCACGTTGTGGATGATTTTCAGGCAAAACGTCGAGCACTTCGCACATGGTGAGGATAGCCCAGCCGTTGGCTCTTCCCCAATGGAAAGCAGGGTGAGGGTTCATGGCTTCTACCCATCCGTGGCGGAAGAGTTTCTTTTCTTTCACCCACATTTTGTCTTTGAATAGCATAATCTGCTTTGCTGCTTCGTCGAAATATTTGCTGTCGTTGGTATAAGCGCCCATGTAGGCTATAGCAGGAATTGCCATAAACATGTCGTCGAGCCAAACAGTATTCTTGTGAGGACGCTTGCGGGCAAAGGTGCCATCAGCCAAACGAAACTCCTTGGTCATGATATACTGCGAATAGTTTTCTATTACTGGAGCGGTATTGATGACCTGAGTGGAGCGAGTCTTAGGATTCTTTCTTGCGTCGAGCTCTGCTTTTATCATGGCTGCACAGATGGCACCTGCATCATCAAGGGCATGAGGATCTACAACCTTGCGTATGGCGGTGTCGAGAGTTTTGCCTTTCTTAAGGTCTTTCATGGCTCCAGGAAAGGCATCGGCAATAGCCTTGAAGTTTTGCTCTACGTAGGCAGCATATTTCCTGTCGCCCGAAGCCTTGGCAGCATCGAGGCATGCGCTGTAGGTTACTCCCCATTCGTAGCTCGTGGTGCGAAACTGCTTTGGGTTTGCCAATATGTAGTTCATCACTCTGTCGATGGCAGCCTTCACCTCCTGTTTTGTCGACACTCCGTAGCCATGCTTATAGTCGGGCTTTAGGAGGTGGAGTGGGGTGTTGGAATCGTTGATAGTTGTGTTGTCTTGGGCAAAAGCCATGGCAGGCATAAGCAAACTGGCTAATGCAATAGTTTTGATATTCATGATGAATGGTGAGTTTTAGTAGTTATACAATGTTTTTAGTTTACGCGTGCAAAAATACTAATTTATAGGTAATTAGCAAAGTCTTTGGTGTAATCATATCATTAAATTATTATAAATACCTATTGAAAGACTTCTTTTTTTGAAAGTAAATTATTAATTTTGCGCAAAAATACTATAAGGTGAGTACTGAGATATTACCACCATCTAAAATAATAGCAAGAAAAAATGTTTGAAAATTTAAGTGACCGCCTTGAACGCTCGTTCAAGATTTTGAAGGGTGAAGGTAAGATTACCGAGATAAATGTAGCTGAAACGCTGAAGGATGTACGTAGAGCTTTGCTCGATGCCGATGTAAACTATAAGGTAGCAAAGTCGTTTACCGACGATGTTAAGAAGAAGGCATTGGGTATGAACGTGCTAACAGCGGTAAAGCCAGGCCAATTGATGGTGAAGATTGTTCACGACGAGTTGGCAGCCCTGATGGGTGGCGAGGCTGTAGATATCAAGCTTACTGGCAAGCCTGCGATAATATTGATGAGCGGTTTGCAGGGTTCGGGTAAAACCACGTTTAGTGGTAAGCTTGCCAATATGCTCAAGACAAAGCAGCATAAGAATCCTTTGCTCTGTGCGTGCGACGTATATCGTCCTGCGGCTATTGAGCAGTTGAAGGTGGTTGGTCAGCAGGTAGGTGTGCCTGTATATTCAGAGCCTGATAGCAAGGATGTTATCACCATCGCCAACAATGCCATCAAGGAGGCTAAGGCTAAGGGCTACGATGTAGTAATCGTGGATACCGCCGGTCGATTGGCTGTTGACGAGGAGATGATGAACGAGATTTCTTCGCTCAAGCAGGCTCTCAATCCTGATGAAACATTGTTCGTAGTAGACTCGATGACTGGTCAGGATGCTGTAAACACAGCAAAGGAATTCAACGACCGTTTGGATTTCGATGGCGTTGTGCTCACCAAGCTCGATGGCGACACCCGTGGCGGTGCTGCGTTGAGTATCCGCACCGTTGTTACCAAGCCTATCAAGTTTGTCGGTACAGGCGAAAAGATGGAGGCTATCGACGTGTTCCATCCTGAGCGTATGGCAGACCGTATTCTCGGTATGGGTGATATCGTATCGTTGGTAGAGCGTGCGCAGGAGCAGTTTGATGAAGAAGAGGCTCGCAGACTTCAGAAGAAGATTCAGAAGAACCAATTCGACTTCAACGACTTCTTGAACCAGATAGAGCAAATCAAGAAGATGGGTAATCTGAAGGATTTGGCTGCTATGATTCCAGGTGTGGGCAAAGCTATCAAGGATGTAGAAATAGACGACAACGCCTTCAAGGGCATTGAGGCTATCATAAAGAGTATGACTCCAAAGGAGCGTACAAACCCTGAGATTTTGAATACAAGTCGCAGAATGCGTATTGCCAAGGGTTCGGGTACCAACATCCAGGAGGTTAACCGCCTTATCAAGCAGTTTGACCAAACTCGCAAGATGATGAAGATGGTAACTGGCAACCAGATGGCAAGCATGATGTCGAGAATGAAGGGTATGAATATCCCGGGAATGCCAAAACTATAAAGGAAACAAAACTATACTATGCAACTCATTGACGGAAAAGCTACTGCTACAGCCATAAAGGCTCAGATAGCACAGGAAGTAGAGAATATCGTTGCTGGTGGCGGCAAGCGCCCACACTTGGCAGCAGTACTCGTGGGTCACGATGGTGGCAGCGAGACATACGTGAAAAACAAGGTCATCGCTTGCGAGCAATGTGGCTTTAAGTCGACACTCATCCGCTACGAGGCTGATGTTACAGAGGAGGAGCTCCTTGCTTGTGTAGACAAGCTCAACAAGGATGCTGATGTAGATGGTTTCATCGTGCAGCTTCCTTTGCCTAAGCACATCGACGAGCAGAAGATTATTATGGCTATCGACTATAATAAAGATGTAGACGGTTTCCATCCTGTCAATGTAGGTCGCATGGCTATTGGTTTGCCATGTTTCATTTCAGCCACTCCGTTGGGTATAATAACCCTTCTACAATATTATAATATAGAGACAAGTGGCAAGAAGTGCGTGGTGTTGGGTCGCTCAAATATCGTGGGCAAGCCAATGGCACAGCTCATGATGCAGAAGCAATATGGCGACGCTACGGTTACTGTATGCCATTCGCATTCGCGCGATTTGAAGAAGGAATGCCAAGAGGCTGATATCATCATCGCTGCTATTGGCAAGCCAGACTTCGTTACTGCCGACATGGTGAAGCCAGGAGCCGTAATCATCGATGTAGGTACAACTCGTGTGCCTGACGCTACTCGCAAGAGCGGATACAGACTAAATGGCGACGTGAAGTTTGATGAGGTGGCAGAGAAATGCTCGTACATCACTCCTGTGCCAGGAGGTGTTGGCCCTATGACAATATGCTCGCTCATGAAGAATACTCTTCTTGCAGCTAAGGGCAAAAAGGCATAAGACTCTTTTTTTTGAAATAAAAAAGGCTAATGTCGAAAGGCCAAAAAGAGATTGGTCGTAACAGTAATTTATGGAAAACAAAGAAACTCTGACTGCTGCTGAGTGGTATGAGCGTGGCAACGAATATCGCAAGAAAGGCGATTGGAAACATGCCATCGACTGCTACTTGGAGGCTATAGAAATTGATCCTGAGTCGCCTGCGCTTCATGCAAAGGCGATGCTCGAGGATATTCTCAATTTCTATCATAAAGACGCGTATAACCCATAATGGGAAGTTGTAGCCCCTTTTAACCGCAACTCCCTATTAACTAAACTTAAACAATAATCATTATGGTAAAGATCAAGGGTGCCATAGTCGTTAATAGCGACAGATGTAAGGGCTGCCAATTGTGCGTGGTGGCTTGCCCTAAAAACGTTATTGCGTTGGCACCAAAAAAAGTCAACGTACATGGATATCCATACGTGGAGCAAACTGGCGACGACTGCATAGGATGTGCAAGTTGCGCTATCGTGTGCCCAGACGGATGTATTACCGTATACAAGAAAAAGATGGAGGAATAGCACTATGGCAGAAAAAGAAGTAATGCTAATGAAAGGCAACGAGGCCATAGCCCACGCTGCCATCAGATGTGGAGCCGATGGCTATTTCGGCTATCCTATCACACCGCAGAGCGAGGTTATCGAAACCTTGGCTGAGCTCAAACCTTGGGAAACTACTGGTATGGTGGTATTGCAGGCTGAGAGCGAGGTGGCATCAATAAATATGGTTTATGGTGGTGCTGCTGCGGGCAAACGTGTGTTGACATCTTCATCGTCGCCTGGTGTGGCACTTATGCAGGAAGGCATAGCCTATATGGCTGGTGCTGAGGTTCCAGGAGTGTTTGTAAACGTACAGCGTGGCGGTCCTGGTCTTGGTACTATTCAGCCTTCGCAGAGCGACTATTTCCAGTCTACCCGTGGTGGTGGCAATGGCGACTACTATGTCATTGTGCTTGCACCAAACTCTGTACAAGAGATGGCAGACTTCGTAGACCTCGCTTTCGAATTGGCTTTCAAATATCGTAACCCTGCTATGATTCTTAGCGATGGCGTCATCGGACAGATGATGGAGAAGGTGGTGTTGCCACCATACAAGCCTCGCAAGACAGAGGAGGAGATACGACAGTTGTATCCTTGGGCTACTATCGGTCGCACTAAAGACCGTGAGCCTAATGTAATAACTTCGCTCGAACTGAAGCCTGAGGTAATGGAGCAACGCAACTTGCACTTGCAGGCTAAATATCAGCAAATCAGAGATAATGAGGTGCGCTATGAAGCAACAGGCTGCGAAGATGCTGACTATCTTATCGTGAGCTTCGGAAGTGCAGCACGAATCTCTGAAAAGGCTATCGAATTGGCACACAAAGAGGGACTGAAGGTTGGATTGTTCCGTCCTATCACTCTTTGGCCTTTCCCATCACAGCAGATTGCTGAGGCAGCTCGTGGCAAGAAGGGTGTGCTCGTAGTAGAAATCAACGCCGGACAGATGGTTGAGGACGTGCGCCTGGCTATCAATGGCGAAGAGAAAGTAGAACATTTCGGACGTCTTGGAGGTATTGTCCCTGAGCCCGAGGAAATCGTTAACGCATTAAAGGAGAAACTGTAAAATGGCAAACGATATTATATCACCAGAGAATCTGGTATACAAAAAGCCGGAATTGATGAACGACACTCCGATGCACTATTGCCCGGGATGTTCTCATGGAGTTGTTCACAAACTTGTTGCCGAGGTTATTGAAGAGATGGCAATGCAGGAGAAGACAGTAGGCGTATGTCCTGTGGGATGTGCCGTGTTTGCTTACCGCTATCTCGACATCGACTGGCAGGAAGCTGCTCATGGTCGTGCACCAGCATTGGCTACTGCCGTGAAGCGCCTATGGCCAGACCGCTTGGTATTCACATACCAGGGCGATGGCGACTTGGCTTGTATTGGTACATGCGAGACTATTCATGCGCTGAACCGTGGTGAAAACATCACCATGATCTTCATCAATAACGCTATCTATGGTATGACTGGAGGTCAGATGGCGCCAACAACGCTTATCGGTCAGAAGACAGCTACTTGTCCTTATGGTCGCGACCCTGAACTTCATGGTTATCCACTCAACATCACCGAACTGGCTTCACATCTTGAGGGTACATGCTACGTTACTCGTCAGAGCGTAGAGTCGGTGGCTTCTATCCGCAAAGCCAAGGCTGCCATCCGCAAAGCCTTCGAAGCTTCTATGCAGGGCAAGGGCTCTTCGCTCGTAGAGATTGTTGCCACATGTAATAGTGGTTGGAAACTCTCGCCTGTTAAGGCTAACGAGTGGATGAAGGAGCACATGTTTGAGAAATATGTAAAGGGTGATCTTAAAAACACATTGGACGTATGAAAACAGAAATTATAATTTCCGGCTTCGGAGGACAGGGCGTTCTCTCTATGGGTAAGATTCTTGCCTATTCCGGACTTATGGAAGATAAAGAGGTGACATGGATGCCTGCATACGGTCCTGAGCAGCGTGGCGGTACAGCTAATGTTACCGTTATCGTTAGCGATGAGCGCATCAGTTCGCCTATCCTTAGCAAGTATGATGTGGCTATAGTCTTAAACCAGCCTTCGCTCGACAAGTTTGAAAGCAAGGTTAAGCCTGGTGGTATACTCATCTACGATGGCTTTGGTGTTATCAATCCTCCTACACGCACCGACATCAAGGTGTATCGTGTAGACGCCATGGACAAGGCTGCAGAGATGAAAAACTCTAAGGTCTTCAACATGATTGTGCTTGGTGCTTTGCTTGGCGTATGCCCTGTGGTTAGTACCGACGGCCTTAACAAGGCTCTCTATAAGAGTTTGCCTGAACGCCACCATGGTCTTATTCCATTGAATATGGAGGCTGTGAGCGAGGGTATGAAACTCGTAAAGACAATTCAGTGATACATGTAATATATACTTGATTTTTGTAACTCTTATGTGTGGGGGACAGACGTATTTTTTCTAAAATACTCTCTCTCAACCCCCAAGTTTACACGAGGCTGATCGCAGCGATGCGCTTAGTCTCCGATTATAACGAGGTGGTCGCAGCGATGCGCTCACCTCGTTTCTTATTTTATAATCTTTGTAAATTCTACACTTAATGCTTTGTTTATTACACGATTTCCTTTATCTTTGCATTATCTTTGCAGAATAGATATTAAAGCAGTTACACAAAAACTATCTAACATATGAAAAAAAGCATTCTCTTTTCTTTAGCCATGCTTTCAATGGCTTCAACGGCAATGGCACAACGCATGGCACCATCGATGGAGGTGGCAGGCAACGATACCGTATGCCAGATATTCGTTTATTCCCCAGGCGATAAAGACGGACTACACGTGGCTTACCTCGACGAAAAACAGACTTGGCAACATATAGGGCAACTTTGCTCTTCTGACTATTCGCAATGGGGACAGGAGAAGAGAATGTACGACCCTTATGTGGTGCATGCCAACGATGGTACATGGCGTGCGGTGTGGGCTGTGAATAATTATGCCCCATGTTTTGCTGCCGCTTATAGCGACGACTTGGTGACATGGCGTCCGCAAGACTATCCAAAAATGTCGGTAAAGGGAGTGGCTAAGCCAATAGCATTCCAGATGGATGATGGAACTTTCGACATTTATATGAAATCAGCCAAAGGCAACCGCTATGTGCAGGCTTCTGCAGACTTCCGACGTTTCAAGGAAGCTGAGGATGCAAGCACCATAGAGGATATTGCTTGGATGCGCGATACTGCAACCATTGATGGCAAACATTTGGAGGGTAATCTGTTTGAGGTGCCAAAGTTGCATCTCGACTATGTGTTGGCTCATTTCGATGCTCTTGCTAATGATGCTGCCAAGAGTAGCGAAACTATGCGCGACGACAACAAGCGTTTTGCTACATTGCCAAAGGTGGTGAAGGCAAAGCTCAATGTGGATGCCGCTAAGAGCAAGGCTATTTCGGATAAGCTTATTGGTGTGTTCTTCGAAGATATCAGCTATGCTGCCGATGGCGGACTATATGCCGAACTTGTGCAGAATCGCGACTTCGAATATACAAGCGCTGACCATAAGGGATGGAGTGCCATAACAGCATGGAAGAGCAATGCTCCTATCAGAATAGCTACCGAAAATCCATTGAGTAAGAACAATCCTCATTATGCCGTGATTGCTGCCGATACCTTGTATAATGAGGGATGGGATGGCATCGTAGACCGTGGTGCAGCATACGATTTCTCTATCTATGCTCGCAACATCTCGGGCGAGAAGAAGGAACTCTGCGTGGCATTGGTTGCTAAAGATGGCAACGTGATGGCTGAGGGTAAGCTTAAGATTGTGGGCAAGGAGTGGCAACGATATACTCTGGCGCTAAATACCGCCAACAAGAAGCGCACAAAGATGTATGGCGACAAGGCTGTAAACTGCCGATTGGTAGTGGTAGGCAAGAAGGATGCTACTGTGGCTCTCGACATGATATCGCTATTCCCTCACGATACCTACAAGGGACACGGACTGCGCAAGGATCTTGCTGAAGCTATTGCCGAGCTGAAGCCTAAGTTTGTAAGATTTCCTGGTGGCTGCATGAGCCATGGTCAGGGTATTGACAATATTTATCATTGGAACCATACTATTGGTCCTTGGCAAGACCGTAAGCCAGATAAGAATATTTGGAACTATCATCAGACTCGCGGACTTGGATTCTATGAGTATTTCCAGATGTGCGAGGATATGGGCGCAGAGCCTCTGCCTGTATTGGCAGCAGGTGTGCCTTGTCAGAATTCAAGAGCTAATGCCGAAGGCTATGGCGGTCAGCAGGGTGGCATACCAATGTCGGAGATGCCTGCTTATTGTCAAGAAATCCTTGATATGATAGAGTGGGCTAATGGCGACCCTGCAACAAGCAAATGGGCGAAGATGCGTGCCGATGCCGGTCATCCTGCTCCTTTCAATCTGAAGTATGTTGGAGTGGGCAACGAAGACCTTATCTCTACCGACTTCGAAGACCGCTATCTCATGATATGTAAGGCAATAAAAGCTAAATATCCTAACATCATCGTTTGCGGAACTGTAGGCCCATTCCATGATCCTTCATCTGATTATATTGAGGGATGGAAGTTTGCCAAGCAGCATTCTGATGTTATCGATATGGTAGATGAGCATTATTATGAGTCTACAGGATGGTTTATGGCTCATCAGGATTATTACGACAACTATGATCGTAAGGCTTCTAAGGTTTATCTCGGAGAGTGGGCTTCGCGCACACGTACCATGGAGTCGGCACTTGTTGAAGCTATGCACCTTTGCCATATAGAGCGTAATGCCGATGTGGTGACAATGACAAGCTATGCTCCGCTATTGTGCAAGGAAGGACACCACAACTGGAATCCTAACATGATATACTTCGATAATGCTAACATCACGCTCACTCCAAGCTATCACACTCAGCGACTGTTCTCAGTAAACAATGGCGACAGCTATGTGGAGACACAGATTGCAGTAGACGCAACGTTGAAGAACCGCGTGGCAGCAAGTGTGGTTAAGGATAGCAAGACCGGACAGGCTTACCTCAAGGTTGTAAACGCTCTGCCTTCAACCGTTGAACTTGATGTTGCTGGTATTGACTTTGGTTCGCAACTTTCTGTTGATGGCTTCTATGGTAAGCCGGGCGATAAGGCTGTGAAGCATTTCGATGCCGCAAATGCTCCTAAGCTTCAAGGTTCTACACTCTCGTTGCCTCCATATTCTGTGAGCGCTATCAAGGTTGTGGTGAAATAACAGATTCTCTATTTCAACATTCGCTAAATAGCGATGCTTTTATAGATATTATACTATACTACACTACACCTATTTATATTATAATCCTCAGGGCAATGAGCCTTGAGGATTTTTTTGTTTATTTATGCAGTAGATTTATCTTTATGCATACTCTAAATTTATCTTTATGCATACAGCAAATAATCTTGCATGCTTATAATAAGTCTAAAATAAGTATGCATAAAATGATAGATTGTAAGCGTTTTGCCTTTATTATGTGTCAATTTGTGGTTAAAACTGAATTTTTAATCATTATTTGTTGGTTGTTACATAAATGTTGATTACCTTTGCACGAAAACATAGAAAGATTATTTGGGCTTAAAAAACCATACGTTATGAAACACCAATTGAGAAGTGCTGTCTGCACAGAGGGCAGACGAATGGCAGGAGCGCGCGCACTATGGGTGGCCGCAGGTATGAAACACGAACAGTTTGGCAAACCTATTATTGCTATTGTCAACTCGTTCACACAGTTTGTTCCAGGACATACCCACCTGCATGAAATAGGTCAGATTGTAAAGAAGGAAATAGAAGCCATGGGCTGCTATGCTGCAGAATTCAATACTATTGCTATTGATGATGGTATTGCCATGGGACACGATGGCATGCTTTATTCTTTGCCTTCGCGTGATATTATTGCCGACTCTGTGGAATATATGGTTAATGCCCATAAGGCCGACGCAATGATTTGTATTTCTAATTGCGACAAGGTTACTCCTGGTATGCTCATGGCAAGCATGCGACTTAATATTCCTACTGTTTTCTGCTCGGGCGGTCCTATGGAGGCTGGAAGATGGAAAGGCGAGAATGCCGACCTTATCACAGCTATGATTAAGGGTGCCGACAAGGAAGTTTCTGACGACGAGCTAAAGGAAATAGAAAGTTGCGCTTGTCCGGGTTGTGGTAGTTGTTCGGGTATGTTTACCGCCAACTCCATGAACTCGCTTACCGAGGCTATTGGTCTTTCGCTTCCTGGCAACGGAACTATCCTTGCAACTCACAAAAATCGTATAGAACTCTTCAAGGCTGCCGCACGACAGGTTGTGAAGAATGCCTTCGCATATTATGAGGATGGCGACGAGAGCGTATTGCCACGCAATATAGCTTCGCGCAACGCATTCCTCAATGCTATGACTCTTGATATTGCAATGGGCGGTAGCACCAATACCGTGCTCCACTTGTTGGCTGTGGCTCAAGAAGCAGGCGCTAATTTCAATATGAAAGATATCGACGAGCTTAGCCGCAAGGTACCTTGCCTTTGCAAGCTCGCTCCTAACACTCAGAAATATAGCGTTCAGGAGTGTGGCAGAGCAGGTGGTATTCTCGGTATTCTTGGCGAATTGCAGAAGGGTGGACTCCTACATACCGAGGTTCAGCGTGTAGACGGAATGACTCTTGGCGATGCTATTGCTAAATATTCTATCACAGGCAATACTATTGATGCCGAAGCTGATAGAATCTACCATAGTGCTCCGGGGCGCAGATTCTCTACTGTTATGGGTAGCCAAGATGCTCAATGGGAAAGCCTCGATACCGATCGTGAGAATGGTTGCATACGTGATATAGAGCATGCTTACACCAAGGATGGTGGATTGGCAGTTCTCTTCGGCAATATTGCACAAGACGGATGTGTGGTAAAGACAGCTGGAGTAGACGCAAGCCTATGGCATTTCTCTGGTCCTGCTGTAGTCTTCGACTCACAAGAAGATGCTTGCGACGGCATTCTTGGTGGCAAGGTCAATAGCGGCGACTGCGTAGTGATAACCCACGAAGGACCTAAGGGTGGTCCGGGTATGCAGGAGATGCTTTACCCAACTTCATATATCAAGAGCCGCCACCTTGGCAAGGAATGTGCTTTGATTACCGATGGACGATTCTCTGGTGGAACATCAGGACTCAGCATCGGTCATATTTCTCCTGAGGCTGCCGCTGGTGGCAACATCGGAAAGATTAAGGATGGCGACATCATCGAGATTGATATCCCTTCACGCTCTATCAATGTTAAGCTTAGCGACGAGGAACTTGCCGCACGTCCACAGCAGCCATTGAAGCGCAACCGTCAGGTTAGCAAGGCGTTGAGAGCTTATGCTCAGAGTGTTAGCTCTGCCGACAAGGGAGGAGTAAGAATAATAGATTAAGAAGAAAACGCAGATGAACGATACAACACAGAAACAAATAATAACTGGCGCTGAGGCATTGATGCGCTCGCTTCAAAACGAAGGTGTTAAAACCATCTTCGGCTATCCGGGCGGTGCTATCATGCCTGTTTTCGACGCTTTGTATGGATATACACGTGGTGAAAATAAGATATTCGACCATATCCTCGTACGTCATGAGCAAGCTGCGGCACATGCTGCCGAAGGCTTTGCAAGAGTTAGTGGCGAGGTTGGTGTCTGCTTGGTAACAAGCGGTCCTGGTGTTACCAACACTCTCACAGGTGTTGCCGACGCTATGATGGATTCTACACCAATGGTGGTCATAGCTGGTCAGGTTGGTGTTGGTGCTCTTGGCACCGATGCTTTCCAGGAGGTAGACCTTGTAGGTGTGGCTCAGCCTATATCAAAGTGGGCTTACCAGATTCAGCGCCCAGAGGATGTGGCATGGGCTGTTAGCCGTGCCTTCTATATCGCTCGAAGCGGACGCCCAGGACCAGTTGTGCTCGACTTCCCAAAGAATGCTCAGGTGCATACTTGCGAATGGAAACCAGCACACGTAGATCATATCAGATCATATAATCCTTATCCTGCTATTGATCAAGATGCTGTGGCTGCAGCTGCAGAACTTATCAATAATGCTGAGCGTCCTTTCGCCCTCATTGGTCAGGGTGTGGAACTTGGCGGTGCACACAACGAACTGTTGGAATTCCTCGAGAAAGCCGACATTCCTGCAGGTCGCACCCTTTTGGGTCTTTCGGCTTTGCCATCAAATCATCCATTGAATATGGGTATGCTTGGTATGCATGGTAGCTACGCCACCAATATGAAGACTCAGGAGTGTGATGTGCTCATAGCTATCGGCATGCGCTTTAGCGACCGTGTAACTGGTCTGCCTTCTACCTATGCTAAGCAAGCTAAGATTATCCATCTCGATATCGACCCTACAGAGATAAACAAGAATATTGTGAGTGATGTAGCCGTTATCGGCGATTGCAAGATGACGATGCCTGCTATCACAAGACTGCTGAAGAAGAATGTGCATCGCGAATGGCGCGACTCGTTTGCAGAATATGCAAAGATGGAAGACGAGAAGGTGATACAGCCTGCAATACATCCTACAGAGGGTCCTTTGCTTATGGGCGAAGTGGTGAATGTAGTGGCTGAAGTTACCAAGGGCGATGCGGTATTGGTGACAGACGTTGGTCAGAACCAGATGTTCTCTTGTCGCTATTTCAAATACAACAAGAAGCGCTCGGTAGTATCGAGTGGTGGACTTGGCACCATGGGCTTTGGTTTGCCAGCTGCTGTTGGTGCAACCTTCGGAGCTCCCGACCGCACAGTCTGCTTGTTCATGGGCGATGGCGGTTTCCAGATGAGCATACAAGAACTTGGCACCATCATGGAGCAGCAAGCGCCTGTAAAGATGATACTTCTCAACAACAATTATCTTGGCAATGTGCGCCAATGGCAGGATATGTTCTTCGGTCATCGCAAGAGCTTCACCAAGATGCTCAACCCATGCTATGAAACTATCGCCAAGGGCTATGGCATAAACTATGATGTAGCAGTAGACCGTAGCTCTCTTAGAGAGAAAGTTGAGAAGATGATAACTACCGACGGTCCTTACCTCTTGGAGTGTGCAATAAAGGAAGAAGACAACGTATTGCCAATGACTCCTCCAGGAAAGAGCGTCAACGAGATGTTGCTCGAGCTCGACATCTAATATTCAGAATCAGAATTCATTAAGCAGAATTGTGTTTCATTAAGCAGAATTGTGTTTCAGTAAAAAGTGAATAAATGGAAAAGAAACTATATACATTACTTGTATACTCAGAGAATGTCGTTGGTATATTGAATCAGATAACAGCGGTGTTCACACGTAGACAAGTGAATATCGAAAGTCTCAACGTTTCTGCATCAAGCATCAAAGATATACATAAGTATACTATTACCGCTTGGAGCAACGAAGACCAGATAATAAAGATTACAAAGCAGATTGAGAAGAAGATTGATGTGGTGAAGGCCGACTATTATACCGACGAGCAGCTCTTCATCCACGAGGTAGGTCTCTTCAAAATCTCTACTCCAAAGCTTATGGATAATCCAGAGATTTCGCGCACCATACGTAAGCATGATGCACGAATGATGGAGGTAAACCCAACATATTCCACCGTGATATTGGCAGGACTCACAGAAGATATCACCGACCTTTTTGCCCGCTTCAAGGCTTTCGACTGCCTGCTGCAGTATTCGCGTAGTGGACGTATCGCCGTTACTCGTAGTTTCGACGAGCCGGTAAGTGATTTCCTTTATGAAAATGCGCATGACAAAGACATTGCTGAGTAAGGTTGGAAGCTACGAATTCCTGGCTGAACCTTTCCATTGCGACTATTCGCAACATCTGTTTATGGGACATTTGGGCAATCATCTGCTCAATGCTGCCGATTTCCATAGCAACGACCGTGGCTATGGTATGAGTGTTTTGGGACCACAACATCGCACATGGGTGTTGTCGCGACTGGCTATAGAGATGGAGCGTATGCCTAAAGCCTACGACCATTTCACAGTAGAAACATGGGTGGAGAGCGTGATGAAGTTCTTCACTTCTCGTAATTTTGCCATATCTGCTTCCGACGGCTCTGTTTTGGGCTATGGTAAGAGTGTGTGGGCAATGATAGACACTCAGAGCCGACAACCAGTAGACATTTTCTCTATCAACGATGGTTTGATAAAAGAATATGTGGAAACAGAGAAGCCTTGTCCGATAGCAAAGTCGGGTAGGGTGAAGGTTACAGCCGACGCAGAACTCGTGAGAACCATCGACACCTATTATAATGATGTAGATGTGAATGGGCATATCAACAGTATAAAATATATAGAGCATGTTCTTGACCTCTTCGATATCGACTTCTATAAAGCAAACAGACTGAAACGACTCGAAGTGGCATACGTGGCAGAAACATATCAAGGTGACAAACTATCATTCTATCGTGAAGAAATAGCACCGTTAGAATATGCAATAAAGGTGGTAAAGATAAAGAAAGAAACGCAAGAAACTATCGAAGTGTGTAGAATTTTGATGATTTTTGTAAAAGATTGAAAGAAAATTTGGTAGTTTAATATTAAATTGTTATCTTTGCCTCCAGATAAAAGAATAATACCTTAGCTATAGCCTCGAGTAGGATATGGGTGATTCATTCAACATCTTTTGGACAAGGATTGCAGAACCACAAGGTAATTAATTAACCGCCGCAATGTCATAAGCGGCACAAAACAATTACAAACATGGCACAAATGAATTTTGGTGGCGTAATGGAAACTGTTGTCACCAGCAAAGAGTTCTCATTGGAAAAAGCACGCGAAGTGCTCAAAAACGAAACAATCGCAGTTATCGGTTATGGTATTCAGGGACCAGGTCAGGCTTGCAACCTGCGCGACAATGGCTTTAATGTTATCGTTGGTCAGCGCGAAGGCAAGACATACGACAAGGCTGTAGCCGACGGATGGGTACCAGGAAAGACTCTATTCTCTATTGAGGAAGCTGTTCAGAAGGGCACTATCGTCTGCATGTTGCTTTCTGATGCCGGTCAGATTGCTGTATGGCCAAAAATCAAGAAATATCTTACCGCTGGTAAGACACTATATTATTCACATGGCTTTGCCATCAACTGGAACGATCGTACAGGCGTAGTTCCTCCAGAGGATATCGATGTTATCATGGTTGCTCCTAAGGGTTCTGGTACATCGCTCCGCACAATGTTCTGCGAGGGTCGTGGTTTGAACTGCTCATACGCAGTATATCAGGATGCTTCAGGCAAAGCTGAGGACAAGACTATCGCATTTGGTATCGGTATCGGTGCAGGATATTTGTTTAAGACTACATTCCAGCGCGAGGCTACTTCTGACCTTACTGGTGAGCGTGGCTCATTGATGGGTGCTATCGAGGGATTGCTCGAGGCTCAGTATGATGTGCTCCGTGAGAATGGTCACTCTCCATCTGAGGCTTTCAACGAGACAGTTGAAGAGCTCACTCAGAGCCTTGGCCCATTGTTCGGTTCTAAGGGTATGGACTGGATGTATGCTAACTGTTCTACCACTGCTCAGCGTGGTGCGCTCGATTGGGCTCCTCGTTTCCGCGAGGCTATCAAGCCTGTTATGGAGTGGCTCTACTACTCAGTAAAAACTGGCAACGAGGCTCAGATTTCTATCGACAAGAACTCGCAGCCTGACTATCGCGAGAAGCTTAATGCTGAACTTGAGGCTATGCGCAACAAGGAAATGTGGCAGGCTGGTGTTACTGTACGCAAGTTGCGTCCAGAGAACAACTAATTTGGATGTACCGCTGATTATTAAATCAGGGTATGTCAGTAAACAGGTAATCAGGATATTTTCATATATATCTCATACAAACCTTTTAATTTATAAGAGGGGAGCTGATCGTGTTGATTCGCTCCCCTCGTTTTTTTATTGTAGAGGTTTAAAAATGTGCAAAAAAAAGTATCATATAATACTTTGCCAAGTATTACGTGATACTTGGCAAAGTAATACGTGATACTTGACCAAGTATCACGTATTACTTTTTTCGCTATCTTTTTCGTGTGTTTTCCTATTATTTCATTCTCAGTTTTCCACCCTGTATGTACAATCCCTTGGCAGGAGCTTCGTTGAGCTTGACGCCTTGGATAGAGTAGATGTCATTGTTGAGAGATTGGTTGTCTGTGGTTGTTGTTGCGATGCCTGTATCAATACCGAAGTAAGCATCCATGAGGTCGAAGCGCTTAGCATACCAGTCTTCGATGTAGCTAATCTCCTTAGTGAGGTCTTCTACCAAACATGGTTTCGAACTTTCTGTCTTGTAGTTGTCTACCATTCGCTGCCAAGCTCCGCTATTCAGGAATAGGTCGCGATATTTTTCGAGCTTTGCATTGATGCTTTCTTTAGAATAAGTGGTGGTGCGCAATTGTGCCCATCGTGCTTTCAGCTTATTTTTGTATTCCTTTTGTCCTTGGCAAATGCTGAAAGGATAGCAACCTCCATTCTTTACCACGTCGGCAGGCTTCCAATCAGAATATCCATTGCCGTCGTATGCGCTACCATTATATTTTCCTCCTAACGATGTGTCGAGATCCCATGGTGATATTATGGCTTTGCGACGTGCAGCCTCAGTAGAATCGGCATCATCAATATTCTTTTGTATGTTGCGTATGGAGAGAAAGTGGTTTTTGTTTCCCCAATTGTCGCCTATAGAAAGCGCCATGATATGTAGCTGATAGTCAACGAGATTGTCGATGAAGAAATACTTCTTGACATCGCTATACGATTTTTTGTTATCATATAGGTCTATGAGTGGCTGCCAGGCTTCTTCACATTCGAAATCCTCAGGTTCCTTCAGCTCCCAGGCGTTGTGCCATGATATTGTTCCTGCTTTCCAGTCGGCGGTGAAGTTACGATCGTTTTGGTTGGCTATGTCTTCAGTTCCGCTCTTGTATAGCACACCGCGCACAAGCTTATTAGTTTCATCATATTTCTTGAGGTTGAGCAATTTGCGGTTTATGCGGTCGCTTAGGCAGTAGATGCCTTTATACTGGTTGTTGATATACATTTCAACGAAACGTCCGACGGTGCCACTACGCGAGTTGAAGTCTGTTTGGTATGGCAGAGGCGAATATTCGTTCCAAATGTCCATAGCCACACGGTTGCGCATGCAGATGCGGTCTATAGCCATAGCGTCTAATATCCATTTCGACATAGAGCGCATACCTAATAGCGTGGAGTCTTGCGAAGCTGAATAGTCATCGGTGCGCAACTTCATGTTGAGCGATGGCTTCATGAAATATTGGCGTGCTGTGGCTCCACGAGTACGGAATTTAGCTTTTAGCTCCACCACTTTTCCTGCCTCGTCGGTAAGCTGCATGGTACCGTTGGTGTATTTCATATCTTTGGCTATATTGCCATTGATTGTGATCTTCATTACAGGTAGCTTTTCTTGCTGATTATCGTCTGTTGCAGCAACGCACACGCTTGGTGCAAGAATGTAGAGTGCTATGATACACTTTCTGCTGATTGATGATAGTTTCATAACTGTTTCTGTTTTTTTTAGTTCTTGTTCACGCCTTAAAATGATAGTTATAATTTGTTGGTGCAAAGATAGTTATAAAACTTGATTTTTTTATGTGTTTTGATGATATAATATCCAAAATAAATTCTATCTTTGCATAACCTTAATTTAAACACACAATGAAGCAAATGATAACTAAACGCAGAATAATAATTGCTTGTAGCATAGCAGCTGTAGTGATAGGCATATTCTGCTTAATATCAAGGTTTTATTTCGACAAACCGCAGGCTTCTACGGCTGCTGTCGTAGAAGAGCGGAAATACTATATCGTTACCACTCCTACGGGTGCAGACTCGCTATTTGTATACGCCTACAACCAGGGCGACACCTTGTTGGCGTTGCCTACCGACTCTGCATTCTTAAATCGTATCACTCGCCATCGTCAATCATCGTGGGTGAACCGTTGGTGGTTTCCATCATGTTTTGCCACTCTTGCTGCTAAGGTGGATGCTAATGCTGAAGCTAAGAGCGCTATGCAAAGTTTCGACGATGCGTCGGCATACGCTTTCGTAAGCAATAGATATAAGAAATTGGAGAAGATATTGAAATCGTATCGCCATCAGTTAGCAGAAATCGACTACTACATGCGTCGTCATAGCGTGGGTGACGAAGGTTTTGATGTTGTGGCACGCCGAAGAGAAGTGGTGAACCATCATATCGACTCTGTGAAACACCTTATAGCTCGTGCGTTGCCGATAGTGGAGGCAAAGGCCGCTAAGGCTACAGTACAGGAGGACTATACTGTGGTTGTCGACTCGCTACGCCTTCCTGCACGCTCCATAAAGTCGCATCGCAAAGGTTTCATTTTCTTCACAACCTTGAATGGCGGTACTCCTAAAGGTGTGCGTCCTGTATATGCTCAGGCTTCAGATATCGGTAATGGTATGAAACCATGCAAGGCTTTACAGAATCTTCCCGATACTATTATCTATGGCAATCGTAATGCTGATGGGCGCTATCAGGGTGTTGTTGGTATTTGCTATCCTGATGGTTCTTTTTATGAAGGACAATGTGTGGACACCATATTGCCAAAGTCGGCATCATCGTGCTTGCCTGATGGCTTTGGTGTGGCATTCTCATCAGAAAAGGTAAGGGCTGGATTGTGGAAGAATGGTCGCTATCGTGGCGAACAACCGATATACACTTCAGCCCACATCTATGGTATTGATATCTCGCGTTATCAGCATGAACCGCCACGCAAGACTTATGCTGTGAGAAGAGTTCGGGGAAAGCGCCGTAGATACAGGGTGACATACCCTATAGAATGGAATAAGTTGCGCATATCCTCTCTTGGCTCGTTGTCGAAGAAGCGTGTGAGTGGTGTTGTAGACTTTCCAATATCCTTTATTTATATAAAATGTAGCGAGGGCAAGAGCTTGCTTAATCAATACTATCGTGCCGACTATGCTGCTGCACGCAAGCATGGTTATAGGGTAGGAGCCTATCATTTCTTTTCAACCAAAGTGCCTGTATCGCAGCAGGTGGCATTGTTCGTAAGGGACTGTCGTTATGAGCATGGCGACTTGCCTCCAGCTCTCGATGTAGAACCATCTAAAAAGCTCATCATGCAGATGGGTGGTCCAAAGGTGATGTTGGCTGCTGTGAGGAAATGGCTCGTTAGCGTAGAACAGGTGATGAAAGTGCGTCCGATATTGTATATCAGTCAGACGTTCATCAATAAATACTTGAATGATAGCTATGCTGATGGCAAATATCTTCGCGACAACTATCAAGTGTGGATAGCACGCTACGGCGAGTATAAGCCAGATGTGCATCTTGCCATTTGGCAGTTGTCGCCCGATGGCAGAGTGCGTGGCATACGTGGCGAGGTAGACATCAATGTATTTAATGGCTACGACGATTTGTTCAAGGAGTTTAAATAAAAAAATAGAAAAAGGAAGACAGCATTTATTTCATCCTTATAATGCTGTCTTCCTTTATTAGTATTTCTTCGTCGAGCAATGCCTGTAGGGCAGCTGTTACTTGTTCGCGTGGTAGTGTGAGACGTGCAATCTCGGTGATGTAGTGAGGAGCTTTGTCTGCCAAGAGGTTGAGTATCTGATGTTTCACAGGGTCTATCTTCTCTTCAGCCACTTGGTTTGTGTTGTTATCCAAGCAAACATCGCATCGTCCACAGTCGTGGTCTTGCTTTTCGCCAAAATAGTTGAGCAACATTTTGCTACGACAAGTCGTAGTGTCGTTGGCATAAGCTATCATGGCATTTATGCGCTTCGTAAATTCCTCCTTACGCTCTTCGTAGACCTCTTTAGATATCACTATGCGTTCAGGCAATTCGCGATTCTGAGTATAGGTGATGTATGGAGTTTTGCTCTCTGGAATGAAATGTAGAATGCGGCGTTGGCTTAGCGATTTCAGCATGAGGTAAATCTCTTGCTGAGGTATCTGCGAATAGTCTGCCACTAAGCCAAGGTCAATGAAGGTGTAGTCAACAAACAAGCTACCATACAGACGCAATAAAGCAGTGATGAGAGCATCCTCCTGTTTGGTTAAATCGTCGAGGCGGTATAGCTCATTGCGATTGAGCAAGAACATCAGTCGTGCTCGCGACTCTGGGTCGGTCTCATATTCTATATATTGCGCACGCGCGAGAATGACGAGAGCAGAATGTGCCTGCAGAGGATAATGCTTGAAGATGTGGCAGAATTTCTCTATTTCGAAAGAGAATGTGTGACCATATCCGCTTCCTGCTGCTATTTGGTAATAGTAAGCCAAATCTTCATACACCTTTATTATATAGTCCTTTGGCGGAAAATTGGTGTCTATGCGCTTTATAAGTTTCTGCGTGTCGCGCTTGTCGTAAAGCAATACTGCATACGCTCGCTTGCCATCGCGACCAGCTCGACCGGCTTCTTGGAAATAAGCTTCTATAGAGTCTGGACTATCATAGTGAATGACCATTCTCACGTCGGGCTTGTCGATACCCATACCAAAGGCATTTGTCGCCACCATAACTCTTGTTTCGTCGTTGTGCCAACGCTGCTGACGAATGTCTTTAGTAGAGTGGGTGAGACCTGCATGATAGAATGTAGATGGTATGCCATTAGCTTCGAGAAGGTCTGATATCTCTTTTGTGCGCTTACGACTTCTCACATATACTATTGCCGAACCCTTCACCGATTCAAGGATGTGTATCATCTCGGCATCCTTGTCTATTGTAGGGCGCACCACATAGGTGAGGTTCTTGCGCTCAAAGCTCATCTTGAAGACATTCTTTTCCTTAAACTGCAGTCTCTCCTGTATGTCGTCGATTACGGCAGGAGTGGCTGTAGCAGTAAGAGCAAGGATAGGAGCCGAAGGCTTTAGCTTCTTGATGTCAGCAATATTGAGATACGAAGGACGAAAATCGTAGCCCCATTGGCTTATGCAATGAGCTTCGTCAACGGTGATGAAGCTCACTTTGATATGTCGCAACTTGGTTTGGAAAAGTTCTGAAGCCAAACGTTCTGGCGAGATATATAGCAGTTTTGTTTGTCCGAAGATGCAGTTTTCGAGAGTTGTCACAATCTCTGGTCGTGTCATGCCTGAGTATATTGCTGCAGCCATGATACCACGTTTGCGAAGGTTTTGCACCTGGTCTTTCATCAGAGCTATCAATGGCGTTACCACCAGGCACACACCATCCATGGCAAGTGCAGGCACCTGGAAGGTGATGCTCTTGCCGCCACCCGTAGGCATCAAGCCGAGAGTATCTTTGCCTTTGCCTATACTCTCGATAATTTCTTGCTGAATGCCACGGAAGTCGGGATAACCCCAATATTTTTGGAGTAAGGATTGATAGTTGGTCAATTTTCGCTATTTGGCCTAATGTCTTCTATCTGCAACTGTACCTGGTTGCGCTTAAACACATTATCCTCGATGGTATAAACGATGTCGAAGCTGCGTTTCGACTTTATGTATCGTGCAGCAGCACTTTGTCCAAAAGCTATACCATTGACAACGGCGCTCGACTTCGAGTCTACAAGTTCCAATTTAATGTGCTCTTGCTCGCGTCCTACCACCTTGCTTGTGCCATAGTCGTAAACGGCTTTGGTGCAGAACAAAGGCTTGGTATTGCCAGGACCGAAAGGCGAGAAGCGCTTTAGGTCGTTGTATAGTCGCTTTGAAATGTCTTTGAAGTCGATGATGGCATCTACATTGATGTTTGCCTCCTGCTGTTCGGGCATTATATGCTCGTCTACAAACTCCTGGAAGCGACGACGGAACTCCGGTATGTCGTCCCAACGTAGGGTGAGACCTGCTGCATAGGTATGGCCACCGAAGTTGACAAGCAAGTCGCGACAACTTTTTATGGCTGCATAAACATCAAATCCCATCACGCTACGAGCAGAGCCTGTGGCAAATTCTCCATCGCGAGTGAGTACCACCGTAGGACGGAAATAAATCTCGGTGAGTCGTGAAGCCACAATACCGATCACGCCCTTTTTCCAGTTCTCATCATAGAGCACAATGCTCGACTGATGGCGCTGGTTTTCAAGTTTCGACACGATTATATTTGCTTCTTCCGTCATCTGCTTGTCTATATCCTTGCGCTGCTCGTTGTATTCGTTGATATGCTTAGCTTGGCTCAAGGCTGTAGAAAAATCTTTCTCCACAAGCAAGTCTACGCTCTCTTTACCATTCTCCATACGTCCGGAAGCATTGATGCGAGGTCCAATCTTGAACACAATATCGCTCATCGACAGTTCGCGACCATTTAGTCCACAGATGTCGATGATAGCCTTTAGTCCGATGCTTGGATTTTGGTTTAGTTGCTTGAGGCCATGATAGGCAAGAATGCGGTTTTCGTCTACCACAGGTACTATGTCGGCAGCAATACTCACGGCACAGAGATCCAACAGCGGGATGAGTCTTGAGAACGGAATGCTATTGTTCTTGGCAAAAGCCTGCATAAACTTAAAGCCCACACCACAGCCACAAAGATGCTTGAAAGGATAGCTATCGTCTGTGCGCTTAGGGTTGAGGATGGCAACAGCAGGCGGCATCACATCGTCGGGCACATGATGGTCGCAGATGATGAAGTCGATACCTTGTTCTTTGGCATAAGCTATTTCGTTGATAGCTTTGATGCCGCAGTCGAGGATTATAATAAGCTTCACACCCTGCTGTTTGGCATAGTCGATACCCTTGCGGCTCACTCCGTAGCCCTCTTCATAGCGGTCGGGAATGTAGTATTCGATGTTGGAATAGAACTGCTGCAAGAACTTGTATACCAAAGCCACAGCGGTACATCCGTCTACATCGTAGTCGCCATAGACGAGTATACGCTCCTTGCGTCCCATAGCATCGTTTAGGCGGTCGACGGCAATGTCCATATCCTTCATCAGAAATGGATTTATAAGATCTGCCAATTGTGGTCGGAAGAATCTCTTTGCCGCACTTTCCGTTGTTATGCCTCTTTCCACGAGCAGCTGTGTGAGTATAGGGTTCATGCCAATCTTCTCGGCAAGTTCGCCTGCAGTGCGCTTCTGCTCTTCAGTAGGAGGGTTATAATTCCATTTAAAGTGCATTTATATATAGTTTTGTTTTCTTCGGTTTAGGTTGTTGTAATGCATAATATTACAACAGGCAGAAAATGCCGTGCCAAAGTTACTAAATTATTTTGGAACATAGGCTATGTATCTCCGTTTTTTTACGCTCGTAGATAAAGCCTACAACGACTTTTCATCATATTCTTCATGATACAATAAAAAAGGCAGAACTCTCAGTATTATGAGGGTTCTGCCTTTAGCATTATGCTATAATGATGATAAACTTGTTATCTGAGTGTTATCTCGCAGTTGTCCAAAGAGTCAACGATGGCGAGCGACTCGCAACGTATTCCTTGCTCTTCGATGAGCTTACGACCATTCTGGAACGACTTCTCAATGATAAATCCCATACCTTCGAGGTGTGCACCAGCCTGTTTGCAGAGGTCGATGATGCCGAGGGCTGCATTGCCGTAGGCGAGGAAGTCGTCGATAAACAATACCTTGTCGTCTGGAGTGAGATAATCCTTTGAAATTACTACTGTATACTCGCGCTTCTTGGTAAACGAGGTTACTGTTGTCGACAGCATATTGTCCATTGTTGATGGCTTCTTCTTCTTTGCGAATACCACAGGCAAGTCGAGCAAGAAGCCCATCATGATGGCAGGAGCAATACCTGAGGCTTCGATAGTAAGAATCTTATTGATATCGGTGCCAGCATAGCGGCGTATCAGCTCAACAGCACATTGCTTCATAAGATTTGGGTCCATCTGATGGTTGATGAACTTGTCAACTTTCAATATGCCACCCGAATAGCATTTTCCATCTTTAAGAATACGTTCTTTTAGTATTTTCATATTGGTATGATTGTAATATGAAGGTTCGTATAGTTATAATATGAAGGGAAGGTATGATTTCTCATATCTTCCCTTTATATGTTTTATTTTGTAATTCTTAGATACCCATCTTCTTGCGGATATCCTTAGGAATAGCGTTCTTGTTTACCATGTAGTCCATGGTGTTGGCAGCGATAAAGTTCTTGGTCATATACCAAATTCCCTTGTAGTCGCCAGTCTCACCCCATGAGTTCTTTACCATGTAGTATTCCTTGCCATTCTGGTCCTTAGCGATACCAAAGATGAGCATACCATGGTCGTCTGTGAGCTCCCAGTTGTCGAAACGCTCCTGGCGCATCTCCTGTGTAGGAACAATCTCAGGAACTGTGCAGCCGAGAGAATCGAGCATGCTGGTCTTCTGAGTTCTGGTCAACTTGAGCCAACGAGCCATGTCAGAACCTGCGAGGCTCTGAGCCTTCTTGGTGTCTACAGCATAAGCAAGACCTGTGCGTGTGAAGCCTTCCTCAGAAACGTCGCCACCCCATGCAATGCAATAGCCATTCTCCAATGCGTTGTCGATGATGCGCATCATGTCTTCCATAGGAACGTTCCATGACAATGGCAAACGCCAGTTGTCCTGTACCTCAACAGCAAACTGTGTCCAGAATGGGTGGTGAGTATAGCTGGTGATAGTAACATAGTCGTCGAAGTTCAAACCGAGGCTTGCAGCAAATGTCTTAGGAGTATAAGTCTTGCCTTCATATTTGAAAGACTCTGGGCACTCGCCAAGGTAAGCATCCAAGACACCCTGGAAACCAACCTTCCACTGCTTGGAAATCTTAGAAGCGCTGCTCTTAGCAACAGCTGCTACGTAAGGCTCCAAGATGCTGAAGAATTCGTTGAAGTTGTTAAGAGAGTCGCCATACAAGCTACCTGGGAAAGGCATAGCATCCTCTGGGCAGATACCATAGTTCTGGAGGCAGTACAATGGGTCGTAAGCGCTACCGCCCTGTGCAAACTGGCAGTCGCCATGCAAGCGAACAACCTGAATAGCACGATCCATGTAGGTCTTGTTAGCAACAAACGACTCGCAGAGGTCGTATGTCTTGCCTGTCTTCTTCAAAATCTCAGCCTCGAAGTAGCTAAGGGTAGAGTAGTCCCAGCATGTGCCCGAACGATTCTGGTCCTTGATACTTGTGATTTTGTTCTCCTTGATAGTGGTGAACACAGGCTTGTTCTTGTTTACGCTGTCTTTCTTTTCTTCAGCGAAAGCTCCAGTTGTCATCAGAGCAACGAGAGCCAAAGTAATAAGTCTTTTCATTGTAAGTTGATTATAATTATTGTGTTATTTATTGTTTGCCATAAACTCTTCTACATCCTTTGGATGATATGGTATGCGGTCTTTGCCCAAGAATCGGCAACCATCCTTTGTGATGAGCAAGTCGTCTTCGATACGTATGCCGCCAAAGTCTTTGTATGTCTCCAGCATATCGTAGTTGATGAAGTCCTTGTGCAATCCCTTGCTACGCCAGTCGTCGATGAGGGCAGGAATGAAGTAAATACCAGGTTCATCAGTCACCACGAAGCCTTCTTCCAAACGGCGTCCCATGCGCAGACAGTTGGTACCAAACTGTTCAAGATTAGGTCTGGTTTCCTCGTCGAAGCCTACATTAATCTGATCGAAGTTCTCCATATCGTGAACATCCATACCCATCATATGGCCCAAGCCGTGGCAAAGGAACATTGCATGTGCACCTGCAGCTACAGCCTCGTCGGTATCTCCCTTCATCAGTCCCAACTCCTTAAGTCTGTCGGTCATCAGTCGGCATACACCGAAGTGTACATCCCAGTATTTCACACCTGGTCGTGCTGCCTTTAGTGCATAGTCGTGGCATTCTTCCACGATAGAATATATTTCCAACTGGCGCTGTGTGAATTTGCCATTTACAGGCATTGTACGGGTGTTGTCAGAGCAATAGTTGTTGATAGTCTCTGCACCTGCATCCACCAACAGCAGTCTGCCATCCTCGAGAGGATTCATCGATGGAGCACCATGCATAATCTCGCCATGCTGTGAAAGTATGGTAGCAAAGCTTTCCATAGCGCCATAGCCATGAGCGATACCCTTCAGATATCCAGCTATGTTCTGCTCTATAGCTCCAGGCTTACACATGCGCATAGCTGTAGTATGCATCTTATAGCCTATCACAGCAGCACGCTCCAACTCTTCAATCTCCTGAGGTTCTTTAGCTGAGCGCATTTTCACTACTGCCTTTATCAAATCCATTGATGCGCTCTCCTTCTGCTGATTAGGGTGAATACCCAAGAGGTCAAATACCAGCAGTTTGATGTCGAAGCGATAAGGAGGCAAGAAATGTATCTTGCGCTTTTGTCTCAACGCATCGTTACAGATTGTTTTAAGAGTCTTCATTGGAGCAGTATTGGCAACGCCTACCTGCTGTGCCATGTCGTGAACGCTGTCTACCGAACCATACCATACGATATCTTCTACCGAGATGTCGTCGCCAATGAGGGTCTCCATATCATTGTCGATATCAATGATGCCAACAAGTCCGTCTCTCTTCTGTCCGAAATAATAAAGGAATGATGAATCCTGACGGAATGGACTATACGCATTGTTAGGATAGTTGGCAGGAGAATCGTTATTGCCAAATAGTATAATGATACCGCTCTTTACAAGCTTCTTAAGCTCTGCGCGACGGCTTACGTAGGTCTCTTTACTAAACATATTCATTAATTTAATATTAATTTCTTGCAAAGTTACACAATTTCTGCAAATTAATGCTAACTTTGCATAGATTTTGGATATTATTAATATCAAATTTGAATTTATAGATGATAAGGAATACAGGATTAGTGTTAGAAGGAGGTGGAATGCGTGGCGTTTTTACTAGCGGAGTGCTCGATGCTTTTATGAAAAACGGTCTCGATTTCGAGTATATCGTGGCTGTATCGGCAGGAGCATGCAATGGCTTGTCGTATGTTAGCCATCAGCCTCGTCGTGCACGATTGTCGAATATTGATATGCTTGTGAAATATGACTATCTAAGCATAAAACATCTCTTTACAGCAGGTTGTCTTCTTGATAGCGATTTGCTATACAATAAGTTTCCAAACGAGATAATTCCTTATGACTATGATGCTTATTTCTCTAATCCTTCAACCTTCGAAATGGTAGTTACCAACTGCGCTACAGGCTATGCAGAATATCTCACCGAGAAGTCGGGCAACCGCCAGCGATTACTCGATATCTGTCATGCAAGTAGTAGTCTGCCTTATGTCTGCAAGGTTATTGATGTGGATGGCACTCCTTATCTTGATGGTGGTATCGTAGATAGCATTCCCATCATGCGTGCTATTTCTACTGGTCATAAGCGCAATGTTGTTATAGCCACTCGCAACCGTGGCTATCGCAACACAGGCAAAGATCGCAAGATTCCTAATTTCATATATCGCAAATATCCTCGTCTTCGTGTGGCTCTTGCCCATCGTATAGAAGCCTACAATAAGCAACTTGAAATGCTTGAACGCTTGGAAGATAGTGGTGATGTAATCTGCATACGCCCAATAAAACCTATGGAAGTGGGGCGTATAGAAAAAGACGCCACCAAGCTCGAAGCTCTCTATGAAGAAGGCTTCAAACTTGGTGACGAGTTTTGCAAGAAGGGATTGCTATAGAAATTATTACTATAATTCCTAATAGTTCTATATCCCTTATATACTTATATATTAGCTATTTATACCTTAAGTACTTATAAGGAGTCGTTGATGCGGCTCCTTTTTTTGTTATTTACTTTAATAAGTCAGGGCGTAGCGCTTTCGTACGCTCCATAGCCTGGTCAAACTCCCATTGTTTAATCTTTGCCTCGTTGCCACTAAGCAGAATCTCAGGTACCTTCCATCCCTTATAGTCGGCAGGGCGAGTATAGATAGGTGCTGATAGCATATCGTCTTGGAAGCAGTCGGATAGGGCACTCTGCTCGTCGCCGATAACTCCAGGAATCACTCTTACTATGGCGTCTGCCATGACAGCGGCAGCAAGTTCGCCACCAGTAAGCACAAAGTCGCCAATAGATATTTCGCGAGTAATAAGATGCTCTCTGATACGATGGTCGATGCCTTTGTAGTGGCCACATAGTATTATGAGGTTACCCTTCATAGAAAGGTCATTGGCTACATGCTGATTAAACTGCTCACCATCAGGCGAAGTGTATATCACCTCGTCGTAGTCGCGCTCAGCCTTCAAGGCTGAGATACAGCGGTCGATAGGCTCACATTGCATCACCATGCCAGCAAAGCCACCATATGGATAGTCGTCTATACGCTTCCATTTGTCGAGAGTGTAGTCGCGAAGGTTGTGGAGATGAATTTCGGCAAGTCCTTTCTTCTGAGCTCTTGCCAATATCGACTCGTTGAAGAAGCCCTCAAGCATTTCGGGCAACACGGTTATAATATCTATTCTCATATCGTATTTTTATTCTTTGTATTTTGCAATGAAATCGTCTTCCGATAGTATCTGTATGCCCAATTCTTGAGCCTTCTTGTTTTTACCAGATGTAGACGTGACATCGTTGTTGATGAGGAATGATGTCGACTTGCTCACACTTCCTGTCACCTTTCCGCCTTGGCTTTCGATATATGCCTTTAGCTCATTGCGGTTTTTGAAATGATGCACATCGCCCGTAACCACAAAGGTTAGTCCTGCGCAGCGTGTGCCAACTTCGGCTTGGCTGTCAGCTTCGGCTATTGTCACCTTATCGAGCAGTCGTTGAAGCATGCCATAGTTGTCGTCGTTCTTCATCCATTTCACTACCGAAGCCGACTTCTCTGGTCCTATTCCAGGAATGTGGGCAAAATAGTCGTCAGCCTCGCTGCGAGCTTTCTCTATAAGTTCAGCTATAGGATATTGAGCAAGCAGGCGTTTGCATACATCGCCACCACATAGTGGGATGTTTAGAGCATAGAGCAATCGGCATGCATCTACAATGCGAGCTTTATCTACGGAGTTTAGAATATTGTTGGTACTTTTCTGTCCAAATCCTTCGAGCGTAGATAATTCCAAAGCGTGTAACTCAAGGTCGTAGAAGTCGGCATATTCGCTTATCCATCCCATGTTTACAAATCGTGCTATGGTCTGCTCCGAGATGCCATCAATGTTCATACCATCTTTCGACACAAAGCGAGCAAACTTTTTCAGTCTCTTGGCTGGACATTCCATGTTTGTACAATGCAATGTCAGCGTACCGCTCGAAGCGCTCGTCACCACTTCTGTAGGTTCACCGCATACAGGGCATCGGTCTGGAATTTCAAGGTCGCCAACCTTGCGCTCCACCTTTATCACCTTTGGTATTATTTTGTTGGCTTTGATTACAGAAATCTCTGTACCTTTGTCGCCTATACCCAATCGTTGGCATTCGCTGATGTTGCATAGTGAAGCACGCTTCACGGTGGTGCCTTCCAATTCTACAGGATTGAATACAGCCACAGGTGATATTGTAGATGCAGCACACGACCATTCTATATGATCCAACTTTGTAACCACACTTTCGTCTTGCCACTTAAAGGCGTAGCCTGCTCTTGTGGCATGATGTCCTGTCACAGAGCCTGTTGCTGCATAGGCGGTATCGTCGTATGCTATCACCAGTCCGTCTACAGGGTATGGGCATGTGCCGTTTGTCACCTTCTGTGTCCAACGGTCTATGCAAGCCTCAATATTCGATAATGTAGGGTCTGGAATCTTTTCACGCTCTACGGTATCAAAACCTTGATTTGCCAAGAATGCCATACGTTCTCCCCACGACAATATCTCATCATCGGCATAAACGAGGGTGAATGGAATCCAATGTATGTGGCGTTGTTTCACCTCGTCAACATCCTTTAATGTTAGTGAGCCCGAAGCAAGGTTGCGAGGGTTGGCATAGTCTTCGTCTTGCTCCATCAAGAATTGTTCAAAATCCTTGTAAGAGATAACGGCTTCGCCACGAATCACCAAATGGCCTTTATATGCTATGGTAGGCAATATACCATCGATGGCAGGAGCCAATCGGGTGATGTTGGTACCGATATGTCCGTTACCGCGTGTCACAACTTTTGTTAGTCGTCCGTTGTCGTATGTCACAACTAAAGTCAAACCATCCAATTTCCACGACAGCCATATCTCTCTGCCTTCAGCCCATTTTGCCAAATCTTGTGGCTGTTTGGTCTTGGCAAGACTCAATGCAGCAAACTCATGCTCCTCCTTCTGTCCAGACATATCATCTTCCGAAACCTTGGCTGTAGGAGAATCCGGCAATACTATGCCTGTGATATCCTCAAGGGCTTTCAGTTCATCAAATGCCGCATCCCATTCGTAGTCGGTCATCAGTTCGCCTTGTCCGTTGTAGTAGGCTTCAGAGGCTTTATTCAAAGTCTCTATGAGTTGCCTCATTCTTGTGGTATTATGTTCTGCCATGTTTTTGCTATGATTATTGGTTCGACAAGTGTCGACTTTTGTGTTCAATAAGGACTCAACCTTATTAGATTGCAAAATTACGAAAAAAAACATAGAATGCTTACCCTAACTCGGAATTAATTGATACCTTTGTGAAAAATTATGGAAAAATGAATGTAATCGTATCTTCAGAGATAACCTCCGTATGCCCAACCTTCGTTGGAGCATGCCTCGATGCTAAGGTAGAAAACTCACAATATTCAGCTCAGTTGTGGGAAGAGATAGAGCAGCTTGGCGCCGACTTTCGTGCTAAGCTATCTGTAGACACCCTTAAGGATGTCAGCGCCATTGCCGCCACTCGCAAAGTGTATAAGGCTTGTGGCAAAGCCCCTTCGCGCTATCGTCCTGCAGCCGAGGCATTGGTGCGCCGACTATTGCAGGGCAAAGAGCTATATCAGCGCGACACTCTCGTCGACCTTATCAACCTTGCTTCCATGAAATATGGATATAGCATAGGTGGTTTTGATGCCGACACCTTTTGTGGCGACACGCTGACTCTCGGCATAGGCAAGAAGGATGAACCATACGAGGGTATCGGACGAGGTATGATAAACATAGAAGGACTACCTGTGTATCGTGATGCTAAGGGTGGGGTAGGCACGCCTACAAGCGACAACGAACGCACCAAGATGCACCTTGATACCACCCATCTTGTGGTTTTGATAAATGGTTATGATGGTAGCGAACAGGGAGTAGTACAAACAGCAGAGTACATTCAGCAACTGTTGCGCAAATATTGCAACTCTGATGGTGGCGAGTATACTGTTTATAGGTAAAAAGGTAAAAAAGTAAAAAAGTAAAAAGGTAAAAAAGTAAAAAGGTAAAAAGCTCTTTTCCCTTTTTTTGTCCTTGTCCGAAGTCGTTTCTACGACTTCGTCCCTCCTAAATTTTAACAACTAAATAAAAACAATAATGGCAATAGTAATAGGCATAGACGTAGGCATAAGCACTACCAAGATAGTAGGTATCAACGAGGAAGGAAAGGTGATATCGCCAATCAGAATCAAAGCTACCGACCCAGTGACATCGCTTTATGGAGCTTTTGGTAAATATCTATACGACAACAATATTGCACTTACTGATGTTGAGCACGTAATGATAACAGGTGTTGGTGCTGCATATATCGAAACGCCTGTTTATGGTCTACCAACGGATAAGGCAGAGGAGTTTACTGCCGATGGCTTGGGTGCAAGGTATGAAACCAACCTCGACAGAATGATTGTGGTGAGTATGGGTACTGGTACATCGCTGGTGAAATGCGAAGGTGACGACATCCGTCATATCGGAGGTGTAGGAGTTGGCGGAGGTACTCTTATGGGACTCTCGCGTATTATGCTACAAACAGATGATATAAAGCAGGTTGTGGCATTAGCAGAACAAGGCGACATTTCGAATATTGATGTGCAGATAGGTGATATCAGTCCGCGTCCACTCCCAGGACTTCCAAAGGAAGCCACAGCTTCGCTCTTTGGTAATGCCAAGAGTAATGCATCGCGCGAGGATATCGCCTTAGGCATCCTCACGACCGTATTGCAGACCATAGGTTCAAGTTGTATCTTGGCTTCGCTCGAGTCGGGCATCAAGGAGTATGTGCTTATTGGCAATCTCACGCTTTTGCCTCAATGCCGACAAATTTTTCCTGCCATGGAAAAACTCTATGGTGTGAAGTTTATCATACCAAAATATAGCGAGTTTTGCACAGCTATTGGAGCGGCATTAGATTATATCAAATAAATTATGAAACAACTATTCATTCTTGCTCTTGCTGCTATGCCTTTATCTGCTATGTCGCAGGGCACAGCGCAAGACTACAAACGTGCCTACTCTCTCTATGAGAAGTTTAAGGCAGACAATGTGTTACACTCTGTAAGTAATGTGGCATGGAAAGATTCTTCTACTATGCTGGGCTACAATATCCAGACTGCCGATGGCAGACGCTGGATAACCTATGATGCAGCCAAGGGAGAGAAGAAGGAGTATTCAAAGGTTGAGGACTACAACCATGCTATGGGTATAAAATCTCGTCAACCACAGAAACCACGATTTGGTCGCCAACATCAGCGCCATTGGATGGAGGTGGATGAAGAAAACGTGGCACGTCCAGTTATTTCGCCCGATGGAAAATGGGAGGCATACATAGAGGAATATAATGTGGTGGTTCATGAGGTTGGCAAACCTTATAGTGTGAAGCGTCGCCTTACTCAGGATGGTACCATCGGACTGTATTATAGCAACCAAATACAATGGTCGCCAGATGGAACAAAGCTCTTTGTTTGTAAGCGTAAGCCTGTAGAAAAAAGATATGTCTACTATGTAGAGTCGTCGCCTGCAGACCAAGAGCAACCTCTGCTCCACAAACAGGAGTATGCAAAGCCTGGCGATGAGTTGCCACAACATTATCCTACTATCATTGATGTGGCTACAGGCAATAGGGTGGAAGCAGACCGCAATGCTATCGACAATCAATACGACTTGAACTGGTTTCAATGGACTCCTGACTCTCGTGCCGTAACCATGGAATACAACAAGCGCAGCCATAAGCTATATCAGATGTTGGCTATGTCGGCAGAAACAGGTGAGCTAAAGGTTGTGGTAGAGGAAAAGTCGGATAAGTTTGTTAACTATAGTAGACTATGGCGCCAGTTTGTAAACAACGGTAAACAGCTGTTGTGGACTTCCGAGCGCGACAATTGGAATCATCTATATATCGTTGACCTCGGTACCGATAATGCAAATAAGAAAGGTAATAAGAAAGGCAAGCATGCTACTGCAACTATTCGCCAGATTACTAAGGGTGAATGGTGTGTGCGTGGCATACAATATGTAGATGAGGCTAATGCCACAATATATTTCTCAGCCTCAGGTATGAATAAAGATGAAGATCCTTATCTTATACATTATTATAAGGTTGGCTTTGATGGTAAAAACCTCACTTGCTTAACTCCTGCCAAGGGCAACCATAGCGTAAAATATAGTTTTGACCACAAATATCTTGTAGATACATATTCTATGGTCGATAAGGCACCAGTAACCGAACTTCGTTCGGCTTACGATGGCTCTTTAGTCTCTACTCTCGAAACGGCAGACATCTCAAAACTAATGGCTAATGGATGGCAAGCGCCAGAGGTGTTTACTGCAAAGGGACGTGATGGCAAGACCGATATGTGGGGTATCATTCAGCGCCCAACTAATTTCGACCCTTCGCGCTCTTATCCTGTTATAGAGTATATCTATGCAGGTCCTGGCGATGCCTATACTCCTAAGAGTTTCATCTCGTACAATTGGAATACAACAGCTCTTGCCGAACTTGGCTTCATCGTCGTACAGCTCGATGCTATGGGAACATCATGGCGCGGCAAGAAGTTTGAGGAGGTGTGCTATAAGAATCTTAAAGATGCAGGTTTCCCCGACCGTGAACTTTGGATAAAGGCTGCAGCCGAGAAATATCCATATATGGACTCTACTCGTGTTGGTATTTTTGGTGCAAGTGCAGGCGGACAAGAGAGTACCACAGCCGTGTTGTTACATGGTGATTTCTATAAGGCTGCCTATAGCTCGTGTGGTTGTCACGACAACCGTATGGATAAAATCTGGTGGAACGAGCAATGGATGGGATGGCCTGTAGATTCAAGCTATGTGGAATGCTCGAATGTATATAATGCTCCGAAATTGCAGCGTCCGTTGATGCTCGTTGTTGGCGAATTAGACGATAATGTAGATCCTGCATCTACCATGCAAGTGGCAAATGCACTAATCAAGGCTAACAAGGATTTTGAACTTGTGGTGCTTCCAGGAGTTCATCATACAATGGGCGAACGATTTGGTGAACACAAACGTTTCGACTTCTTTGTGAAGAATCTGCTTGGAGTAATGCCTCCGAAGTGGTAACAATAGTTTTATCACAAAGCTAATTCTAATCCATCATATGCAAGGCTTACATCTTTTGGTAGTCTATCGGCTGACAAACGATGTAAGCCTAATTTGTGTGTAAGATGTGTGAGATAAGTCTGTTTAGCGCCAGTAGCTCGTGCTATTTCTATAGCCTCCGATACCAAAATGTGCGAGTGGTGAGGCTTTTCCCATCTTAGGGCGCTAATAATTAGAGTTTCCACTCCACGAAGCATATCAAGGTTTTGTGGTGTGATAGACTTAATATCCGTTACATATGCAACATCATCGAAGCGGAAAGCGAGGATAGGCAACTTGTCGTGCATGACCTCAATAGGAAGAATATTGATGTCGCCAATGCTGAAAGGTTTTCCTGCCTCAATGGTGTTAAGTTTCAGCTTTGGCACACCAGGATATAAATCTTCGGTGAAACAATAAGGCAACATCTGCTTTATGCCCTTCACCGCCTGTCGGTTGCCATACAATGGTATGTCGCCGAAGATGCAATATGGTCGCAAGTCGTCGGTACCGCCCACATGGTCGTAGTGAGAGTGGGTCACCAATACACCGTCAATCTTTCGAAACTCCTTGTCCATGAGTTGCTGGCGGATATCTGGTCCGCAGTCTATCAGCACTCTTGTAGATTCTGTTTCTATCATTGCTGCCGTGCGTAGTCTGCTGTCGTGAGGGTCGTTGCTTGTGCATACCTCGCACCTACAACCTAATACAGGCACACCATTTGATGTGCCTGTACCTAAGAAAGTTAACTTGCGATATTTCGACATATATATTCCTTTATATTATATTTACTTCCGGATGCAGTTCGATGCCGAAAGTGCGTTTTACGTCATCCTGTATTGTTTTCATCAAGTGGGTGATGTCAGCACCTGTAGCGCCACCTCTATTTACTAATACCAATGCTTGTTTTGCATGCACACCAGCCTTGCCAAGTGTTTTGCCCTTCCATCCGCATTGGTCTATCATCCATCCTGCAGGTATCTTATACGCTACTTCGCCATTTGCATCTTCTACCACATAGTGTGGCATCTTGTCGTAGCGAGCTGCCAATTCTTGGAATTTCTCTTTATCCACAATAGGGTTCATAAAGAAGCTACCTGCATTTCCCTCAACCTTAGGGTCGGGTAGTTTCTCGTTGCGTATTTCGATGATGGTGTCTCTAAGCTGTTGAGCTGTAGGCATAACTATTCCTTTCTTCTCAAGCTCTGTGCGTATGTTTCCGTAGTCGAGATGAGGAGTAAAGGTAGAACTCAGACGATAGGTAACATGAGTAATCAGATATTTATTCTTCCACTCATGCTTAAATATGCTTTGGCGATAAGCGTAGTTGCAGTCAGCTGCAGAGATAGTAACCACCTTGCCTGTAGCAATTTCTACAGCTTCGATACTTTCAATCACATCCTTGGCTTCGGCTCCATAGGCTCCGATGTTTTGTACCGCACTTGCTCCCACTTCGCCAGGTATCAGCGAAAGGTTTTCCATGCCGTAGAGTCCTTTGCTTGTAGCAAATGCTACAACATCGTCAAACACCAGTCCTGCCCAACATCTTATGCTCACACCATCGTTTAATATTTCGATGCCATCGGCAACATTCTGCATAGTGGCAGGTGTCACCACAATCCCCTGATAATCCTTTGTCAGTAGCAAATTGCTACCGCCACCTATTATCAGATATTCATTAGCACCACGTAGCACTTCTGCCACCGTCTTTGCCTCTTCGTTAGAAGCATATTCTATGAATCTTTCGCACTTAGCATCTATGCCGAAAGTATTGTGCTCAAGAAGCGAGTAGTTATTGATGTCGCGCATATTGTTAGCAAGAGAATTCTGTTAATAACCATTTACCCGAACGTCTGCGGAATACCATTTCTATTTCTAAACCATTGGCAATGCCGCGCACCATAAACACCTTACGTGTAGATTCAGAATACTTCTGTCCGTAGATGATGTTGTATAGTGTGCCTGTAGGAATAAGTCCTGGTTTGAAGTCTGGCCATTGCTCAGGCATCATATTGCCTGTGATGCTCGAGAAGTCGTCATCAGGATCAGGTGTGGTGAATTTCACTTCCTCAGCCATGCTGTTTATCTGGAATAACGAGTCTCGCGAGAACTTCTCGTAGAATTTCAAGAAGCTTGCATTCATGTTTTGGAATATAGGCTTATATTCTATAGCAGTAAGCATCCACTCACCATTCTTACGGTCGAAAACAAACTGCTGCACAGTCTTTATCTTAAAGAATATCTTTTCTACCACCACGTGTGATATCGTAGTGTCCTTCACCAATTTTATCTGTGCCTTGTTGTCAAAGATAAGAGTGTAATAGCCCTGTCGCATGAAGAAATGTTCCATCTTCCATTTGCCTTTCTCTATCTCCTTCGTCAGTTTGCCATTCTTGTATACTGGCAATGGGAAGCAGATTCGCTTCATCTGCAATTTCTTGTTGGCTGCAAAATTGAAAATAAAATCGTCAAACAGCTCATCGGCAGCCTTAGGCATTGGCGTCTCTGCAATAATCTCGTCGGTAGAGTCGGCGGCAGTAGTGTCTACGAGGGTAGAGTCAGTAGCCATAGAGTCAGCCCCGTCCACCTTCTTGTCGTTGCAACTGCTATTGGTAACACATAGTGAGCAAGCAACGATAAATGCCATAATGAAAAATAAACTTTTCTTCATTGTTAATCTGTGTATTAAAAACGTGCGCAAAAGTACATATAAAAATTGATATAACAACAAAAAATCGTGAATGTTTTGTTTTTTGCCATAACATCCTTTCATTTTCTCATTTTTATTATTACCTTTGCACAAATTATTTTAAAGAATACTTATACAGTCATCATAAAGACATGTTATTAGAAAAGATAGAATCACTCCTTAAGGAGGTTAACGAACTGCATGCTACCAACGCAGAAGAGTTGGAGCAGCTTAGATTAAAGTATCTTAGCAAGAAGGGCGCCATCAGCCTGTTGATGAACGATTTCCGCTCTGTTCCAGCTGAGCAGAAGAAGGAAGTTGGTATGAAAATCAACGAGCTTAAGCAGGCTGCCACCGAGAAGATTAATGCTCTTCGTGAGCAGTTTGAAGAGGCTGAGGCTTCATCAGACGATATCGACCTTACACGTAGCGCATATCCAGTAGCTCTTGGTACACGTCATCCATTGACAATCGTTCAGAACGAGATTATCGACATCTTCCAGCGTATGGGATTCACCCTTACTTCTGGACCAGAAATCGACGACGACAAGCATATCTTTACAATGCTCAACTTTGCCGCTGATCATCCTGCTCGCGATATGCAAGACACATTCTTCATTGAGCAAAACCAGGTGAACGACGTAACAAAGAATGTGCTTCTGCGTAGCCACACCTCTGGCGACCAGACTCACTATATGGAAACTCACGAGGCTCCTATCCGCATTATCTGCCCAGGACGAGTATATCGCAACGAGGCTATTAGCGCTCGTGCTCATTGCTTCTTCCATCAGGTAGAGGGATTGTATGTAGACAAGAATGTTAGCTTCACCGACCTCAAGCAGGTGCTCCTTACCTTTGCTCGCGAAATGTTTGGCGAAGACACTAAGATTCGTTTGCGTCCAAGCTATTTCCCATTCACAGAGCCAAGTGCCGAAATGGATATCTCGTGCCACATCTGTGGTGGTAAGGGTTGCGGTTTCTGTAAGCACACCGGTTGGGTAGAAATCCTTGGTTGTGGTATGGTAGACCCTAACGTTCTTGAGGCTTGTGGTATCGATAGCAAGGTATATACTGGCTATGCCTTTGGTATGGGCTTGGAGCGTATCACAAACCTTAAGTATCGCGTAAGCGACCTCCGTATGTTCTCAGAAAACGATACTCGCTTCCTCAAGGAGTTCGAGTCTGCTTTCTAAACTTTAGTATATACATTAATTATATATAGTATATCCTTTTATTAATTATAGTATATCCGCAATGTCTATCTTGTGATAGACGTTGCGGATATTTTGTTTGTAGTAGTTTCTGATATACTTCATCGGTATAAAGCTGCCCCCTATATTTATCGAGTGAGCCATATTGTCTTTTAGGATAGTTTATTAGAGTAAAAGGTGTTGTTTTGATATAATTTTTAAAATAAAGTTAGCAAAAGTTGTTGTGATTGAAAATTTATGTATATATTTGCAAAATAAATGTCGATTTCGTATTTATAGTGTTATGCAATAGTAATTGACTGCATTAAAGAAATAGATAATCATTATTTTAATTATTAATAAAACAACAACAGTATGAGGAAAATTAACTTCAAAATGGCTGTGTTTTTTGTTGCGCTATTTATTAGTGGAGTAGCTGTAGCTCAAAACAATGACGTTGAGACAAACGAGACAAGTACTATCCCTACACTTACTGTGGTTGAGGAAGACTTCTCAAAGTGGACTGCTGGTAGCTTCGATGAGCCTGATAGAACAGAATTGGGCGGTAAGGCTAAAGGCTACAAGATTCCTGATGAGCTGATGGCTCAGAAAGGATGGGGGGGAGCATCTGTTTTCCAAGCGGGTGGTGCTTGTGCTCTGATGATGTATGATAGCCCAGATCATGGCAAACTGACAGGTGGATATATCGACACACCAGAGATGGAATTGTATGGTACCGTTGTGCTTACACTTCGTGCACGTCGTATGCATGCTGGTAGTGGCGCTAATATGCGTATTGCACTTTGCGACAACTATGATGGTCCACAAGACGATAGAATCTTTAATCTTACTGACGACTGGGCAGAGTATCGTTTTGAAACCAATAAGGCGCTGTTTAGCGCTATCAATATGTTCCAGATTGAGGCTTGGGAAGGCGCTATCTTAATCGATGATGTGAAGGTTACTCGCAAGCGTGATATCATCGAAACACCATATGTTCTTGAGCCAATTAACAACTCTGCAACTTCGTTTACAGCTCGTTGGGAGCCTACAACTTCTGCTAAGACTTATGTGGTAAATGTATATCGCAAAGAGATGCCTGCTGGCGAAACATATAAGGGAACAGTCGTAGAAGGCTTCGACAACTTGAAGTTGACTGCCGATGGCAAGATTGATACCGAGGCACCTAACTATCCTGAGGGATGGACAATGGATGTATCTACAAAGGGCAAGAAGGATGTATATACCGAAGAAGGATGGTATAACTCAGGCAAGTTGTCTCTATGTTTCGACGAAGAGGGTAACTATGTAGAATCGCCAGAGATGAAGGCACCACTCACAGGATTCAAGTTCTGGGTGCGACCAAGTTCAATGGAAAATGAAGCTGACTATTTTTATTCAATGTTGGGAATTAGTATTTTCCATCGCAACACAAATAAGTGGGAAACTATTGCCAATATGCCAAACTATTATATAAAAGATCCTAAGGGTCAATTCTATTCGTTTACTCCAGAGCAGTTGGGTGATGACGCAGTAAAGGTGAAGATTGAGATGGTACAGAAGAATACAATTTCGTTCGCTGTCGATGATATTACATTGGATTATTGCACCCAGCGTGTGCCTGTGACTCAGCTTGTTAAGGAGGTTGCAGATACATTCCTTGTGGTTAACGATGTAGATTCAAACTATGAGTATTATTATAATGTAAGTGCACGCGATGGCGAATTGCATTCTCTGCCAAGTGACGATGTTTGGGTGAATGGTGTGGTAGGTCTTAAGGCTGAGGCTTTGCCTGCAACAGACATTACTTCTGATGCATTTACTGCAAATTGGGGTACCAAGGCTACAGCTACAAACTATAAGCTCAATGTATATAGATATATGTATAGTGCTCCAGAGGATATGCCAAATACCACTTTACTATACGAGGATTTCAATAATGTAAAGAAGGGTACATTGGAAGCTCCTGAGAACCCTTATTATTACAATTTGAACTATGGTGAGCTTGGCTTGGCAAGCACAGAATGGCAAGGTCAGTTGCCTTTGTATGTAGAGGGCATGGTTGGTGCAAATCTCTATAATGCTTGGATGAAAACTAATGGTCTGGTATCATCGCCAAAAATGTCGCTTACCGCTAATGGTGGTGCTATCGATGTAGACGTTACTGTTTATGGCACTAAAGACGATGTGATATACGTGATGTTGATGAACGATCCTCTTGTTGGTCAGGCTTTGGCTTATAAGGAAATAACTATAGCAGAGACTAATAAGGCTACTAAGCAGACAGTACATTTCGATGCTGCAAACGATCTTGCTAAGGAGCGTAGCAATGTATATGTGGTATTGATGAGCTCTACAGGCAATATCTTCTTCGTTGACGATATCGCTATTCGTCAGGATATCAAGAAGGGTGACGCTGTGTATGTACCTTATAAGACTGTGATGACAGCCGACGATCATTATACATTTACTGGCTTAGACCAACGTTTTGGCTATCAGTATGATGTTGTGGCAATAGCTCATAAGTCGTTCACAGACTATAAGTCAGACACTTCTGATTTGGTAACTGTAGCTACAGCAAACGGCATCGAGAATGCAGAAGTTGGCTCAGAAATCAAGGTGGAGAACAAGGCTATTGAAGTTGGAGTTAATGGCGCTGCTAATGTTGTGGTTTACGACATGACAGGTCGTGTGGTTGCTTCAACAGCTAAGGCTACTGGCAATGTGAAGTTTGAACTTCCATCTGCAGTATATATTGTAAAGGTGGGCGATAAGGTTTCTAAGGTGTTGGTACCATAGGAATATAGCTCATATATAATATAATAAAAAAAGCGTCCTAATGGGACGCTTTTTTTTATTCCTTTGTACTAACGAAGAATAAGTAGTCGCTTAGTCGATTAAGGTAGATGAGGATGGCTGAAGGAAGAGGGGTGATAGTGTTTACTTCCCAAAGTCGGCGTTCGCATGTGCGAGTTTTTGTGCGTGCCATATGTAGCACAGCATTTAGCACCGATGAGCCTGGAGTGGCAAAGGAGAAGGAGCTGTCGGAAGCTGACATCTCTTGTTCAAAGAGCTGAGTGTCAAACTCTATATGGGTGGTATCAATTGTTTTGCCTGCTACTGCCGCCATAATGTCTACGAGGTTGTGCTGGATGTCGGCAATCTTTATAGATAGTGGTTTGGGTGCTTGCGCTTTGGCAAGACCGAGAATGGCATTTAGCTCATCGATGGTGCCATTGGTTTCTATTCTTATATCTGTCTTTGAAACCCTTGTGCCGTTGGCAAGTGATGTGGTGCCATCGTCGCCTGTTTTAGTGTATAGCTTAGTCATATGGTTTTATCTTTTTAGTAAGACAACATAGATTATTACCGGAGCTCCTATCAATGGCGTAATAGCATTGAGTGGCAACAGGGTGCCGTTAGGAGGTAGAGTGGTGAGGAAGTTACATAGTAAGGCTACTATTGCACCACAAAGGATGGTGGCTGGTAGCAACTGGCGATGGTTCTCGGTGTTGGTGACGAGACGTGCGATATGTGGAACTGCCAAGCCGAGGAATGCTACCGGACCGCAATAGGCTGTAGAGACTGCTGTGAGCAAGCCTGTGACTACGAGAAGCTGATTGCGCACTCTGCGAATGTTTATGCCTAAGTTTTCAGCATAGCGGTCGCCAAGCAAAAGGGTGTTTAATGGTTTTATGAGCATCAGCGATGCCAAGATGCCAACCAAGGAGAGGGTGGTGAATAGTGGAAGTTGTTGCAACGACACATCACCAAAATTGCCCATTCCCCACAATAGATAGTTTCTTACTCCCTCTTCGGATGCAAAATAGTTGAGTAATGTGATGGCGCTCGAAGCTATGTAGCCTATCATAATACCCACGATTAGGAGCATGGTGTTGGAGCGCACTATCGACGACAATGCCAAGACTATAGCCGTAACGATGCTTGCACCAACGAATGCTGCCACAACGATGGATAGTTGGAAGCCTAAGGCTGTGGCACTACCACCTAAAAGCAATGTTACCAAGGCTACGGCAAGGCTTGCACCACTTGTGATACCAAAAATGGAAGGACCTGCTAAAGGATTGCGAAAGGCTGTCTGCAAAAGCAATCCCGCAACCGAGAGTGATGCACCACAAAGCATAGCGACAATGGCTTGAGGCAGTCGACTTTGAAGGATGATATATGTTGCGGCATCGTTGGCTGCTGAAGATGAGAATAATATCTCCACAACCTTAGTGGCTGGGATGTCGAGGCTGCCAAAGAATATGTTTAGTGCAAAAAATGGCACTAATGCAAATACGGCAAGCCATTGCTTTAGGAATGGAGATATCTTTTTAGTCTTCACTTTTTTACCTTTTTACCTTTTTACTTTTTATAATACCTCAGTCCACCGAGTTTAGCTTCAGGGTGTAGCAATTGGATGAACTCACGCAGAAGGTAGTCGGGACGGAAGCATGTTTCTTCGAAATAGAAGGTGGCAGACGCATTGCATTGGTATATTTCGCCTGTTTGAAAGGCTTTGAGTCCTGCGTAGCCATGATATTCAGAGAGCAACTCTTGGCGTGAGAGAGGATGAGGACCATCATATTTGAATGCCCAGATGTCGCTATTACCAGCTTTCGACAACACTTGCTCGAAAGGCAATGCAAGGCTACCGCTTTGGGTGTCGTTGGCAAAGGCGTAGCCACCATTGGCATCAGCAATGAGTTGCGCTATGGTGCTCTTGCCTCCAGGACAATACCATGTTGCGCCAGTTTTACGCTCTGTAAGAATAGAACGTCCTTTTTTCATTTTTATTGCCATCGACTTCAATGAATTATATGTGCTATCTACAACATTGAATAAGCTGTCGGCAGTTTGTTCGCAACCAAATAGCATGCCATATAGCTTCATCCATTCCGCTCTGCCCAATGGCGACTGCTCCATATAGTCGGCAGCCATGACCACAGGAATGTTGAGTTGTTGCAACTTTCCTATGCCGCCACTATTCTCAAAAGGACTCATTATCATCACATCGGGATTGAGAGCTATGATACGCTCTATGTTTGGCGCCATGCCGTCGCCACAATCCATTATAGAAGGCAATGCGCCTTTGTAGGTAGGAGAGGTGCGACGCTTGATGTCGGGGATGTTGATATATTTAAGGTCGCAAACTCCAGCCACAGCAGCCTGACAACCAAGATATTCCATGAGCTGACAATGCAGGGTGGTGAATATCAGCGCCTTGCGATAAGGCTTGTTGTTGTCAATGCGGAGAGTCTGCAGAGTTTTGCCCTTATGCCAAGGGTCGGCAATGGTGACATCGGTATGGTCTGAGTATCTGACCATGGTGAGCAAGGTGGAATATTTCAGACGTATGGTGTCGCCATCAACAGCCACAGGCTTGCTCTGGTTTGAGCAAGCCTGCAGAAGAGAGAATGCCACGAAGGCATATATATATATAATAATGTGTCGCATTAAGATATACTAATGTGATGCTTTATTTCAGAATGAAATATCAAGCTCTTATTTCTGATAGTAAGAATCGCAAACGATGGTGCCAGGGTTTACACCGCAGTCATAGGTGCCAAGAAGTATGCCTGCTGAAGTATAGCGGTAGAGTTTGCAGTCTGTGTTATAGCTTGCAGAACCAGGATATTCAGCGCTCTCTACTTGTGCAGTGATGAATACATCGCCATTTACAGGGTTTACAGTGAGGCTGTAAGGAGAGAAGATGTCAGGATTAGTAAGGAAAGTGGTAGTCTGACCATTCTTGAGGTTGTATACTTTGTATTCTTTATCGCCACCAAAAGGAGCATTAATCATATAAAGCTGATCGTTGTAAGAATCGTACGACATCATAGTAGCGTTGCCGATAGTAGAGAGCTGACCGTCTTTGAGCATCTGCACGGTAGCAGGCTTGTCGGCATAGTTGCCCATGCTGAGAATGAAGATTGCACTGCCTGCGTTGATAACATCTACAGGGTTGTCTACAACCTCGATATCCTGATTCTTTGCCAAGGTGCTTGCATTAAGCTCAACAACATTCTTGTTGTAGGTATAGTCAGGGTTGCAAGAGTTACAAACATAGAGCTTGTTGCCAGCAACTGCGATACCTTCGAGGTTTGCACCAACCTTTTCACTCTCGCCTGCGATAGTGCGAGTAGTCATATCAATCTTGTAAACCTTGCCAGTGTATGACGAAACATAGAGGTAGTTAGAGCCACTTTCGTAAGCAAGTTCGCGAGGAGTGTTAATGCTAACAGCTGCATCTGCCTTCTTTGTAGTGGTGTTGACGAACTCTACGCGGTTTTCGTCGGCAACAGCAATACAGAGCACAGAGTCGCCAACGATGAGAGCATCGTTAGGTGTGCCACCCAATGAACGACCGTTTACACTCTCGAAGATGTTGCGAGTCATGCTGTATGTGCCCTTGGCAACGTCGTAGCCAAGGAAGTCGAGTGTACCATTTATTTGGCTATAGTAGCTACCCTCGTTTATTACATAAACTCCATTCTGAACGATGGTTGCAGGTGGAGGACATGTTGGGCAGTCATCGTCGTCGTCACAAGATGTGAACGAAATTGTAGCAGCCATCAAGACTGCGATTGATAAAAGATACTTTTTCATGTTTGTATAAATAATAATTATGTTGTGGTTGTTAATGTCTTTGTGGCTATTTGAAAGCGGCTTCTAAGCTTATTCGCCAGCTTCTGCCTGGCATGGGGTAGTGGGCCACAAGGTCGTATTGCTTATTGGTGATGTTGAGCATCGAGGCTGTGGCTTTGAAATTAGTCTTGCCGATATTGAAACGTCGACTGATGTTTACGTCCATCTCTGCAAAGCCGGGGATGCCTGTGCCACGACTATGCTCGTTAGTTGTCCAACGTTTAGACATTCCATCAATAGTGGCAGCTATATCAGCCCAAGGATTCTGCCAAGCCAGGGTAGTGGCGAAGGTATTGACAGGAGTGTATGCAATCTGGTTGTTGTAGTATGGCGACTGCGGATTGCTTCTGTTTTGTGCCTTCTGCAGAGTGTAGTTGGCTGATAGCAAGAGTGTATGCCGATGGTTGATGGTCCAAGCGATGTTGCTTGTGGCATCAATGCCGAGAGTGCGCACCTTAGCAAGATTCATCATTCGCCACACGAACATATTGAACGGAATAGCTATTATCTTGTCTTCGACATTTGATATGTAGCCGTCGATGGTGGCTGCGATGCGAATGGAGCCTATTGACGAAGCTATGTGGGTGTCGCTAACCAAACCGATATTCCATTGCGATGAGCGTTCTGGCTTGAGGTCGGTGGAACCTATGTGGTAATAATATAGCTCGTTGAAAGTAGGCATTCGCAATGAACTCTTCCAAAACATTCGTGCCATGAGCTGTCCTTGCGGAAGGATGTTGTACGACAAGCTAACGGAAGGCATAATGCGATTCTCGTGGTTGTGAGATTTGTCGTTATCGTCCCAACAGTTTGTCCATAACACTCGAGCTATTGCCGTTAGGCGGCTATTTGAATATTTTGCCGAGATGGTTTGCCATAAAGAGTTGCGCGATGGCGACTGCCATTGAATCATGGTGGTGGTGAGATTATTGTGGGCGAAGTCGACAGAATAGTCTAACGAAAGATTTCGCCATGGCGCATACAGCATGGCTGCCGACCCATAATATTCTCTTTGCCAATAGCTTTGGCTTGTGTTGCCACCCGAAGGTACACCAACCCTATACGCCGATTCTGACCACGACACCTTGGCATTAGCCATCAAGGAAAGCGATGAAGAGAGAGTGGAGCGTAGCGACGACTGAACAAAGGCATTGCGCTCACGCAGATGCTCATCGTTGTCTTGAGTATATAGGCGCACTATGCCTGGCAATTGTCGATTGTTGTCGTAATAATAAGCCTTGGCAGACAGAATGCTATTGGCGTTAAGGTGCCATCGAGTGCCCAGTTCTATGCGTCCTGCATCCATACGCGAGTTTTTACGATGCTCTTTGGTTATGAGCTTAACGTTTTTGAGCGTGAATGGATAGTTGTTGTCGGAATGCAGATAGCTTGCTGAGAGGTCGAGCATAGCCTTGCCCAAAGGCTGAGCTATCTTGAAGCTCGGACTAACTGTGCCCCATGAGCCAACGCCAAGGCGAGCCATAGCCAAGGCAGAGTCTGGGATAGTCTCTATGTATAATGCTGCTGGCGAAGCTGCATTACGAGCTGGCACAAAGATGTTGTCAGCATCGCCAATGGCAAGAGTCATGCTGCGCGTGTTGTCGGTATCAAATCGCGAAAGGTCTATTTCGCCTGTTTGGCAATCGCTGATAGCCATACCATCGTAGACAACGCCTGTATGTCGAGCACCAATTCCACGCACCGAAACAGTCTTCATACCTCCAGCACCACCATAGTCGCGAACTGTGATGCCCGACAGATGCTTCAAAGCTTCTGCCATAGATCCAATGCCAAGAGCTGACATTCGCTCTGCCGACAGTTGCTGAACGGGAGTAGAGGCTTTGAAGCTTGACTTTTGGGCAATAGCCGTTACCTCCACCTCACGAAGCGAGATGGAGTCAGACTGAGCGTAGGCAGTATCAATGCCAACGACAGCCAAACTTGCTATTATTATTGTTATCTTCCTCATTCTTCCTCGAGAAACGGAATTGTGTCAAGGCAAAAGGCAGGTATTCTGACTTACGGCACCAACAGAAGCCTTCCCAAACGTGCAAAGCGCTCAGTGACTGTATGTTATCTGTTGGCATAATGCCGCTCACAGCAGCGGGACTGTCCGAGAATTTCGCTTGGTTCCCTATTAATCTCGCAGCGGAGAACCTAATGCGTGGGCAAAGGTACAAAAAAAAGCTATTTCGGTTGCTTGTTATTGAAAAAAGTACTAAATTTGCAATCATTGGAATCTACACACCATAATAATATGTATAAACAATAAAGAAAAAATAATAACCTAAACATAAAACCTAAATTATGCAAGAGAAACTGAAAGAAGTCTTATCTGGCGACTTCAACATCAGGAAGTTTGTTTTGTTTGCCGTTACGGCACTCATTACTCTTATTGTTTGGAACTTGCCAAGCTCAGCGTTTGGCATCGAGGGGCTGACCATAGTTCAGCAACGCGTTATAGCCATATTTGTGATGGCTGTGCTATTGTGGCTCACTGAGGCTATTCCGGCATGGGCAACGTCGGTAACCATTATCTTTGTGTTGCTGTTCTGCGTTTCCAATTCGTCGTTCAAGTTTTTGCAAGGCGATGGAAGTGAGTATGGACAGTTGCTCGACTCTGTGGGTATCATGGCATGTTTTGCCGACCCTACAATCATCCTGTTCCTTGGCGGTTTTATCCTTGCCATTGCCGCTACTAAGAGTGGATTGGACGTGCTCATGGCAAGAACCTTGATTAAGCCTTTTGGCAACAAGAGCGAAATAGTGTTGTTGGGCTTTATCCTCATCACAGGCGTATTCTCGATGTTTATCTCGAATACTGCTACAGCTGCGATGATGCTAACATTCTTGACCCCTGTGTTCAAGGCATTGCCACCAGAGGGAAAAGGACGTATTGCCCTGACTATGGCTATTCCTATCGGAGCCAACTTTGGTGGTATGGGAACTCCTATTGGTACACCTCCTAACGCCTTCGCCTACAAGGTGTTGAACGACCCTGCTGGCTTGGATATGGGCATTAGCTTTGGACAATGGATGGCTATAATGGTGCCATTGGTAATAGTGATGTTGCTATTGGCATGGTTTATCTTGCTTAAGATGTTTCCATTCAAGCAGAAGACTATAGAACTAAAGATAGAAGGAAATGTAAGCCACAACTGGCGTACTGTAGTGGTAGCGATAACCTTTGCTGCAACTATCATCCTTTGGGTGTTCGGTAAGCAGTTTGGCATTAATGCCAACACTACCGCCATGCTTCCAATAGCAGTGTTTGCATTCACAGGCGTTATCACAGCCAAAGACTTGCAGAATATCGACTGGGCAGTTATCTGGATGGTAGCCGGAGGTTTTGCTCTCGGTATGGCTATGAATGGTACAGGCTTGGCAGAGAATGCTATCAAGAGTATTCCTTTCGGTTCGCTCAACCCAATCGTCATCCTCGTGATAAGTGGTTTGGTATGTTTCGCCTTGTCAAACTTCATTTCGAATACCGCAACAGCAGCCTTGCTTATTCCTATTCTCTCGGTAGTTTGTAAGGGTATGGGTGATTCGCTCGGCATCATTGGTGGTACTTCTACCGTGCTCATTGGTATTGCTGTTTCTGCAAGCTGCGCTATGTCGTTGCCAATCTCTACACCTCCTAATGCCATCGCTTATTCTACAGGCTTGATTAACCAGAAGGATATGGCTAAGGTCGGTTTGTTGGCTGGTGTATTGTCGCTCATTATAGGCTACGTAGTGCTTATCGCTATTGGTAAGATGCACATGTTTTAATATGAATATGAATATGTTGAGCTTAGCTTAATACAAAAAGAAATTATAAAACCCAAAAAGGGATACAGAATTATACGTCTGCATCCCTTTTTTTGTATATATAGTGTTAAATAAGTGTTAATGAGGAATAAAATGCTTGGAGTAGTGAAATAAAGTTTGTACCTTTGCCCTGTGTTTTTCTTTTACCTTTGCACCCAGGAATCAAGTTAGGATATTTGGTTAATGGGTGTTAAGGTGAACTATCTTTCTTTCAAGGTATGCCCTTTCTCATGTCATAGTCCTTATATAATCCAGCCAACTTTCTTGATTCCATTTAACTATTAAATGTCAAAATTATGGATAAAGAACTTTACATAGGCGTGGATGTCTCAAAGCAGACTCTCGACCTTGCTTATTATGACGGAGAAAGCATTGATTGGAAGAAAGCCCATATAAAGGTGAGCAACAACAATGCAGGTTTCAAGAAAATTGGTTCATGGGTGGCAAAGGTAAGCAAGGGGGTTGATATAGTCTTGTTCTGTATGGAATATACAGGACTTTACACCCAAAACTTTAGACTGTGGTTGGAAGAGAAACATTATATTTATAGGATGGTGGAACCTCGCAAGATGCATCGCTTTGAGCCAGACTTGGATGATGGACTGCGTTCGCTCGACCGCATCAAGACTGACGAGCTTGATTCTTTCCGCATAGCCATTTACTGTGAGCAGAACCACAGAAAGATTCTTCGCAACCCATCAAAACTTCCTCCTCCTGTATATTTTAAGTTGAAGAGGCTTTTGGCGGAACGCAAGCAGACA